>Ga0196974_1000012_pt1 | contig 190943 bp, 178 predicted proteins | sample S1_1013CmetaG_FD_155477 | JGI IMG/M metagenome (GOLD analysis project Ga0196974, IMG submission 155477) | Soil microbial communities from Anza Borrego desert, Southern California, United States - S1_10-13C | ecosystem: Environmental > Terrestrial > Soil > Desert | place: USA: California...
TCCGGCCCGCGTCGCCGCCCCGCGCCCGACCCACCGCACCGTCACCACCATGAAGACCGTCGGACGCGGCGGCGCCGCCCGCAAGCTCCAGCCCGTCGCCTCCGAAGACGGATGGGAGGAGTTCTGAGCGGTCCTCTACGAGGGGCGGGAAGGGTCGGGCCCGACCGCCGCGCGGCGGCTCAGGCCCAAGCGAACAGCAGGCGGCCCTCGCCCATGCGTTCGCGCAGGACGGGCAGGTCGTGGCGGGCGACGGAGAAGCAGCCGTAGCTGCGGCCCAGCTTGCCCTCGCGGGCCAGGAAGGCCGGGTCGGCGTAGTCGGCGCCGTGGACGATGATGGCGCGCTCGCGGGCCAGGTTGTTGGTGTATTCCAGCCCGTCGAGCAGGACGTTCGGACCCTGCTGGGCGCCGTGACTGGCCCCGGCGGTGGCGTAGGCGCCGACCGACGACATGTAGCTGTCGGGGGTGTTGGAGAACTGCCGGGCGAAGCCGGTGTGGGCCGGGTCCGAGCCGCGGCCGTGGGTGGTGCGCATCAGGGTGACGGCGCCGCCGTGCAGGTCGACCTCGTAGAGCCGCTCGTCGCCGGAGAATTTCTGGAAGTCGACCAGATACATGCGGTCGCGATTGGTGATCTTGCCGCGGTGGATGTCGAGCGCAGCCAGCGCCCGGTCCATCAGTTCCTTGCGCACCGAGCCGCGCGGATCGAGCGGGCGGGTGGAGTTCAGCTGCGAGGTGATGGCCTGGGGCGCGCGCTCGACCTGGATGACCGGCGCCGGCGGGACCTGCACTCCGGCCAGGGTGGCGACCGGACGGGCCGCCGCGGTGGCGCACCCCGACACAAGCGCCGCACCGCCCAGAATGAATCCACGTCTCGCCAACTGCATGCGACGCCCCTCGCACGTTCAAGAAGTCACGGGTTGTTTCAAATGATGTCGCCCGTAGCAACCTGAGCCTTGGCGCGAAGCGTTGGGCGTCTAAGGTGAAGAAGCCGTTTGGGGAGGGTTTCGTGAAGTCGATCACATCGCTGTTGGCGGCGACCGCCATGTTCCTGTCGGGCGCGGCCGCGGCGCAAACGCCCGCCGTCGCGCCGCTTTCCCCAACCGAGGGAACCACGTTCGTGCAAGTGGGGCGGCTTTTGGCTGATCCGTCGAGCGGGGTTGTGCAACGCGATAAAACTCTCGTGATCAGGGGGAACCAGGTCGTCGAGGTGCGCGACGGCTTTGTCGGGGAGGGTCGGATCGTCGACCTGCGCGACTCGTTCGTACTCCCCGGGCTGATCGACAGCCACGTGCATCTGACCGGGCAGCAGAACCCGAACGGGCGGCTGGAAGAGGTCACGCAGTCCAACGCCGAACAGGCCATGATCGGGGCGCGCTACGCCCGGCGGACCCTGATGGCGGGGTTCACGACGGTGGCCGATCTGGGCGGCGCCAACGAGGCGGTGTTCGCCCTGCGCGACGCCATTCGGCGGGGCGACGTGCCGGGGCCGCGGGTGATCGCCTCGGGCCAGTCGGTGTCGATCCACGGCGGCCATGGCGATATCAACGGCTACCGCGAGGACGTCATGCACCTGCTGTCGTCCGAAAGCGTCTGCTCGGGCGCCGAGGACTGCATGCGGGCGGTCCGCCTGCAGGTACGGTCGGGCGCGGACATCATCAAGATCACCGCCACCGGCGGGGTGCTGTCGAACACGGCCGCGGGGCTGGGGCAGCAGTTCTCGGACGAGGAGCTGGCGGCCATCGTCGGGGCGGCGCACCGGATGGGCCGTCAGGTGACGGCGCACGCGCACGGGGCCGACGGGATCAACAGCTTCCTGCGGGCCGGCGGCGACTCGATCGAGCACGGCACCTATCTGGACGCCGAGTCGATCCGGCTGATGCGGCGCGAGGGGGTCTATCTGGTGCCGACCCTGATGGCCGGTGATTATGTCGCGCGGATCGCCTCGGGGCCGGAAAATTTCTTCACACCCGCCCAGACCGCCAAGGCGCTGCAGGCCGGGCCTCTGATGCTGGCCATGGCCGGGCGGGCGCATGACGGCGGGGTGCGTATAGCCTTCGGGACCGACAGCGGGGTGTCGGCGCATGGCGACAACGCCGGCGAGTTCGCCCTGCTGGTGCGGGCCGGCCTGACGCCGCTGGAGGCGATCCAGACGGCGACCGTGAATGCGGCGGCGCACCTGAAGATCGAAGCCGAGGCAGGGCGGATCGCGCCGGGCATGCCGGCGGACCTGATCGCGGTGACGGGGGACCCGCTGGGCGATGTGACCGAGCTGGAGCGCGTGCGGTTCGTGATGCGGGGCGGGGTGGTTTACCGGGCGGAGTGACGTTCACCTCCCCATGAGCGACGGCGAATGGGGAGAACAGACCGCGTCAGTGGTCAGGAGGGGGCGGCGCAGGCGGCAAGGGAGTCCGGCGCGAATTCACATCGGTCTGCGCCGCCCCCTCCTGATCGCCGCTGGCGCGCCGATCTGTCCTCCCCATCGGCCTACGCCGATGGAGAGGTGACGCCTGAGCAGAAGCTCTCTGAACCCCGTCTCGTCCTCGAGCGTGGTTTTTACCGGCCAGCTGACGACCCGCGCACGCCAGTCAGGCGGGAGGCGGGACCAGTCCTTTTCGGTGGTGATCAGGCGGGCGCCGAACTGCGCGGCGCGGTCGGCGAGAAAGCGCAGGTCCCGGTCGGGGAAGGCGGCGTGATCGGGAAAGGGAGCGAAGTCGACGAGGTCAGCGCCGGCGGCCTTCAGCGAACGCTCGACCTTCCACGGCTTGGCGATGCCGGCGAAGCCGAGCAGGGGCCCGGGCGGCGGCGCGGCCGCAGGCTCGAGGCGGGCGATGAAGACCGGCAGGGCGCCGAAGGTCGCGACCAGTTCGGGGTCCGCGGCGGGAGCGTCGGCGGGGAGCAGGATCACGACGGCGTCGGCTCGGGCGAGACCGGCCTGCAGGGGTTCGCGCATGGGCCCCGACGGGAAGACGGAGCCGTCGCCGAAGGGCCATTCGTCGTCGCGCGTCTCGCCGTCAACAACGACGAGGCTGAGCGTCTTCTTCAGGGACGGGTTCTGGTGGGCGTCGTCGAGGACCAGCGCCTGTGCTCCAGCCGCGGCGGCGGCCTTGGCCCCGGCGACGCGGTCGCGGGCGATCCAGGCGGGGCTGTCGAGGGCCAGCATCAGCGGTTCGTCGCCCACGTCGGCCGCGGTGTGGACGGCGGGATCGACGCGGACCGGGCCCTCCAGCGAGCCGCCGTAGCCGCGCGACAGGGCGTGGGCGTCGACCCCTGTCTCATGGAGCAGGCGCAGCACCTCGCGGGCGACGGGGGTCTTGCCGGAGCCGCCGACGGTCAGGTTGCCGATCGAGATGACCGGGATGCCCGGGTCGACCGGCGTGGCCCGGGCGAGGCGATGGGCGGTGGCGGCGGCCCATATCCACGACGCCGGCTTGAGCAGCAGGCGGGCCATGGGCGCGTGCCGGCGCTCTCGGTCGTACCACCAGCGGGGGGTGTTGAGCTTCACCGGCTCCCCCGCGGCGGCGCGGGCGGGAGCAGCGGCGTCAGGGCGTCCCACAGACGGTCGAGGCCGGAGCCGGCCTCGGCGGCGGCGCGGCGGCCGCGCTCGCCCATGGCCTTTGCGGCCTGGTCGTCGGCGAGCAGCGGGGCGAGGACGGCGGGGAGGTCCCACGGCGCATCCACCACCGTCAGCCCGCCCGCAGCGACAAGGGCGTCGGTGACGGCGGCCCAGTTCGACATGTCCGGGCCGGTGACGGCGGGCTTGCCGAGACGGGCGGGCTCGAGCGGATTGTGGCCGCCGACGGGGGGCTTCTCCAGCGCGGCGGAGAAGCTGCCGCCCATGACCACGACGTCGGCGAGGCGCAGGAACAGGCCCATCTCGCCGAGGGTGTCGGCGACGTAGAGATCGGTGTCGCGGTCGGGCTCGCGGCCCGCGGAGCGGAGGGCGAAGCGGTAGCCGTCGCGCTGCAGGGCGGCGGCGATGGCGGCGCTGCGCTCTGGATGACGCGGCACGAGGATCAGGCACAGGCGGTCGGCCAGCTTGTCGAGGGCGCGGACGAGGGCGATCTCCTCGCCGTCGTGGGTGCTGGCGGCGACGACCACCGGCCGGTCGCCGATGGCGGCGCTGAGGCGGGTGAAGGCCCCCGGATCGTGCGGCGGCGCCGCGCCGGCCAGCTTGAGGTTCACGTGACCGTCGATGCGGGCGCCGAGGGATTCCAGCCGGGCGGCGGAGGCCTCGTCCTGGGGCAGGACGCGGTCAAAGGCCGAGACGATCTCGCGGGCGGCGGCGGGGAAGCGGCGCCAGCCGTCAGCGGTCTTTTCGGTGATGCGGGCGCTGGCGAGGACAAGTTTCACGCCGCGGCGGCGGGCCTCAAGGATCAGGTTGGGCCACAGCTCGCTCTCGACGAAGACAGCCGCGGCCGGCCGCCAATGGTCGAGGAAGGCGCGGACGGCTCCGGGCGTGTCGATGGGGGCGAACTGGTGGAGCACCCCGACCGGCAGGCGCCGGGCCAGCAGGGTGGCCGAGGTCAGGGTGCCGGAGGTGACCAGCACGGTTACGTCGGGACGCTTGTCGCGGAGGCGCTCGATGACCGGCAGCAGGGACAGGGTCTCGCCGACGCTGACGCCATGCAGCCAGACGAGGTCGCCGGCGGGGCGGGGGACGGAGGCGATCCCGAGGCGCTCGTCGACGCGGGCCGGGTCCTCCTTGCCCTGTTTGGCGCGGGCGTCGAGCAGGCGCGGCGCGAGCGGCTCGAACAGGCGGGTCAGAAGCCGGTATGCGATCAGGGCGATGCTCACCTCAGATGCGCTCCAGCCCGGTGAGGGCGTCGGCCTCGGCCTCGACGGCGGTGGTGCGTTCGGTCCAGTCGGCGGCGACCTCGGCGAGGTCCGCGCCCTCGGGGAAGTCGGCGCGGTCCCAGATCACGGCGCCCTTGCCGAAGGGCAGGGGCAGCAGGGAGCGGTCCCAGCTGTTCAGGCGGATGGCGGGGTTACAGGACAGGCCGAGAAACAGGACGGGCGCCTTCGACAGTTTCGCCATCAGCGGCAGGCCTTCGGCCATGCTGCGCACCGGGCCGCGGGGGCCGTCGGGGGTGATGGCGAGCCCGCCGACCTTGAGCTGGCGCAGGCCATCGCGCAGGGCCTGGGTCCCGCCCTTGTCGCGGTCGGCCTTGTCCTTGTTGGAAGAAGAGCCGCGCACGGCCGGGATGCCGAGCTGGGCCACGGCCTTGGCGACGAACTCTCCGTCGACGCTGCGTGAGATCACGCCCTTGACCGGCTGGGCCCGGTCGAGCGGCCAGCTGTAGGGGGCGAGGGAGGTGCGCGAGTGCCAGAACACCACGAGGACGCCGCCGCCCTGTTTCCAGACCGCCTCGGCCAGTTCCTGATTGCGGTGCTCCCAGCGGATCGTCGCGTAACAGAAGCGCATCCAGCGGGCGAGGCACCAGGCGAGGGCGCTCTGGATGACGGGATTGCGGAGGGGTCTCATGTGACGGCGGCGACGGTGACGGGCTCGCCGTCCAACGACTGCTGGCGGGCGAGGCGGGCGTAGAGACCGCCCTTGCGGACCAGTTGGGCGTGGGACCCGGTCTCGACGATGCGGCCGGCCTCGACGACGTAGATGCGGTCGGCGTTGCGGACGGTCGACAGCCGGTGGGCGATCATCAGGGTGGCGCGGCCTTTCATCAGCCGCTCGAGCGCGGCCTGGACCAGCGCCTCGCTCTCGGTGTCGAGGGCCGAGGTGGCCTCGTCGAGCAGCAGGATGGGGGCGTCCTTGAGAAAGGCGCGGGCGATGGCGATGCGCTGGCGCTGACCGCCGGACAGGCGCAGGCCGGCCTCGCCGGCGCGGGTCTGGTAGCCCGCGGGCAGGGCGGTGATGAAGTCGTGGGCGGCGGCGGCGGCGGCGGCGGCCTCGATCTCGGCCTGCGAGGCGCCGGGGCGGCCATAGCTGATGTTGGCGGCGAGGGTGTCGTCGAACAGGAAGGGCTCCTGGGTGACGAGGGCGATACGCGAACGGAGGTCGTGCAGCTTGAGTTCGCGCACGTCGCGGCCATTGACGGTCACGGCGCCGGCGGTGACGTCGTAGAAGCGCGGCAGCAGGCTGAGGATGGTGCTCTTGCCGCCGCCCGATGGGCCGACGAGGGCGACGGTCTCGCCGGGGGCGACGGTCAGGGAGACATCGGACAGCGTCGGGGCGCCGCCGCCTCCCGCAGGCGCGTAGGCGAAGCTGACGCGGTCGAGCGCGACGGTGACCGGCCCCTCGGGCAGGGGCGCGGCGTCGGGGGCCTCGCGGATCTCGGGCTGGATGTCGAGGGCGCCGAACAGGCGCCGCGCGGCGGTCAGGCCCTCGGCCATGACGGTCTGCAGGTTGGTCACCTGGCGCAGCGACTGGCCGGCGGCCATCAGCAGGCCGATGTAGGCGGCGAAGGCGCCGACGGTCATGCCGCCCTGACGGGCCTGCCAGCCGGCGTAGGCCATGACGGCCGCGACCACGAACATGGCCACCAGGTTGGAGAAGGGTCCGGCGAAGGCGCGGGAGTCGGCGGACTTGATGACGTGGCGCTGGCGGCGGGCGACGACCTCGCCGACGCGGGCCTCCTCGGCCGCCTCGCGGTTTTCGATCTTGATCAGGCGGACGCCGTCGAGGTTCTCCATCAGAGCGGTGGAGAGGTTGGAGGTCTCAACCATGGCTCCGGTGGTGGCCTTGCGCATCCGCTTGCCGAAGCGTCGGATGACGAAGGCGATGATCGGGGCGCCGAGGAAGACGATGGCGGTCAGCCGCCAGTCGGTCCAGGCCATATAGGCGAGGACCGCGATCAGGGTCAGGGCGTGCTGGGTGTAGTTGACCACGCCGTTGGTGAAGGCCTCGCGCACCAGATTGGCGTCGAACAGCACCGAGGAGACGAAGCCGCCGGAATGCTGGCTGCGCAGGCGGGCGAGGTCGGCGCGGATCATCGAGCCGAACAGCCGCACCTGGATGTCGCCGACGATGCCGTGGCCGAGGCGGTTGACCAGCGCCGCCTGGCCGAGGGCGGCGGCGGTCCAGATCAGGCCGGCGCCGACGATGATCAGCGGGATGGCGGTCAGGGCCTGACCGGGCGGGACGGTGAAGACGCCCCAGATGGTCACCGGCTTGCCGAGGAACAGGCCGTCGATGGCGGGCTCGAGCAGCTGCAGCACCGTGGCGGCCATGACGCCGACGATCGCCGCGCACAGGATCGACAGGAACAGCGGCGTCCGGTGGTGCGAGAGGTAGTCGCGCCAGATGCGCGCCAGCAGCGGGCGCAGCGGCTCCTTCTCGTCGGCGGGGGCGGGCGTCGTCATCGGTCCGAGGTCGGACGGGACGGGAGGGAAGTCAAGCGGGGAGCAGGTTCTCGCTCAGTGGATGCGGAACTGGATGCGCGCCTTCAGGCCGGCCGGGTCCCAGATCTTGGAAATCGTGGCGCCGGCCTGTTGGGCCAGCTGATGGATGAGACGCGATCCGAAGCCGCGATGGTCAGGTTCACGGACTTCGGGGCCGCCGCTCTCCCGCCATTCCAGATGCACCTCGCCGCCGATGACCGACCAGGCGACATCGACGCGGCCGCCCGGTTGGCTGAGGCCGCCGTGCTTGAAGGCGTTGGTGGCCAGTTCATGGATGATCATGCTGGCGGGTTGGGCCTGATCCGGGTTGAGCTGCACGTCCGGTCCTTCGACGGAGAAGCTTTCCCTCGGACACAGGGCGAGCAGCTCTTCACAGACGATGTCGTGCAGGGCCGCGCCCTCCCATTTTCGTTCGGCGAGATTACCCTGGGCCCGCGCCAGTGCGCTGATCCGGCCGAGCAGAACCTCTCTGTAGGACTGCAGATCCGGCGCGGCCGTGAGCCGGACGAGCGACTGAACCACGGCCAGCGCGTTGCGGGCGCGGTGGTCGACCTCGCGCATGAGCAGCGTCCGGGTCTCTTCGTCCCGCTTCTCCTGGGTGATGTCCCGCACCTCGATGACGGTGCCGATGGTCACGCCCGCCTCGTCGCGCACGGGACTGGCCGTGAAGGCGACGGGATAGAAGCGCCCGCTCCGGTGCACGAAGACTTCTTCGCCCTGCTGGCGGTTGTTCTCAGGCAAGGCGCGGTCGATCGCACACTCGTCGATGGGAAAGTGCGAGCCATCCGGCCGCTTGTGGTGGATAACGTCGTGGAGCGGCCGGCCGGTCGTTTCTTCGAGACGATAGCCCGTAAGAGCCTCGGCCGCAGCGTTCATGTAGATACAGTGCTGACGCTCATCCATCAGGAAGATGGCCACGGTGGCGTTGTCGAGCACCGCGTTCAGGCGCCGATCGGTCTCCCGGAGGGACTGCTCCGCCGTGCGCCTTCTCGTGAGCTCGGCGCGGGCCTGGTCGTACAGTCGCGAGTTGTCGATGGAGATCGCCGCCTGGGCGGCGATGCCGATCATGACCCGCTCATGATAGAGCTCGAACCTGCCCGGTTCGGCGTGGCCGAAGAAAAGCCCGCCTATTACTTCACCCGACCGCGAAACCACTGGAACCGCGAGGTAGCTGCGGACCGGCAAGTGTCCGGCCGGCATACCATGATGGGGTCCCAGCTTGCCGTATCTGGGGTCGCGCGTGATGTCGTCCGAACGGACCACGCCTTCGCCATGGAAGGTTGGCGCGAATACGGGCGTGGCGCGTGGGTGAGGATAGGCGGCGAAGGCTTCCGGCTCGGCGCCGGACAGGGCGTAGAGGAGCAGAGCCTCGCCATTCTCGTCGAGCACGTTGTAGAAGAACGCCCCGAATTCGGCCCCGGTGAGCTGAACGCCGGCGTCCACCACCGCACGCACGACCTTCTCGAGATCGAGCTGCGAGGCGATCAGCGCGCCGGTCTCATTGATGATCTGTAGAGCGTCGACTTCTTCCGCGAGCGAAGGTCGCTCCAATGTCGGCAACTCACTCTCGTTCGGCATCCGATTCCGCCTCAAGCGCAATCGCGCCGCTCACCCCGGGCGAAAAAGCACGGAACGGAAACGGGTTCCACCCCTCCGGACAGCCGTGTGAAGGCATGGCGTCGAAGCCCGGCTCGCTCTATTTGGCAGAATATGTCCCGCTACGACCTCTCCACCCGCGCCGGCCGGTTCAGGGCGCACTGGGACTATGTGTGGAAGGACCACGCCTTTCTGCGGCGGTGGTTCTCGAACGCGCACTGGCTGGGGCCGGATCTGGTGCGGACCAACCAGCCGTCGCCGCGGCAGCTGGCGGGATGGAAAGCGCGGGGCGTCAAGACGGTCATCAACCTGCGTGGGGCGCGGGACGAGGCCTGGTATGCGCTGGAGAAGGACGCCTGCGAGCGGCTGGGGCTGACCCTGATCGACGCGCCGCTGGATTCGCGCGATCCGCCGCAGCGGGACCGCATCCACCGGGCGCGGGAGCTGTTCCGGACCATCGAGTATCCGGTGCTGATCCACTGCAAGTCGGGGGCGGACCGGGCCGGGATGATGGCGGTGCTGTATCGGCATTTCCATCTCGGCGAGCCGATCTCGGAGGCCATCCGGCAGCTGGACAAGAAATACCTGCACCACCGCGAGGGCCTGACCGGGGTGCTCGACTACACGCTGGAGAAATACCTGAAGGAGGTGGAGCCGACCGGGGTCAGCTTCATCGACTGGATCGACAGCGACGCCTACGACCCGAAGGCGATCCGGGCCGAGTTCAAGGCGCAGTGGTGGGGAACGCTTCTGACCGAGCGGTTGCTGAAGCGGGAGTAGGGCTCAGCCCCAGGGGCCGCGCGGCGCCTCGGACGGGGGTGGCGGGCTGTCGCCGCCCTGCTCGGCAGCGAGTTCGGCCTCGCGGCGCCCCTTGCGGTCGGCTTCCCAGCGCTTGAACCAGCGCCCCCAATCGCGTTCGCCGCGCCAGGCCGCGATCCAGATGACCAGCGCCATCAGCATGAAGACGAGGCTGGCGATTTCCTCGCCGCCGAGGGTGCGGCCGAACAGGCTCAAGGGCGGGGTTCCTGCGACGCCGCCGATGGCGCGTCCTCGTGGGTGAAGGTCTCGCGCGGGGTCGGAACCTCGCCGGGGGTGATGGGATCGTTCCAGGCGGTATCGGTCTCGCGGGGCCCGGCGGTCGGATGGTCGGGCTTGCGGCGCGTGGCCCAGATGACGATGCCGGCGCCCAGCACCAGCAGGGCCAGAACGATGAGGGCGGGGGTCAGCATGGGTCTCTCCCGGGAGGCGTGACAGTATAGGCCGAAAGCGGCCAGCCGGGGAGGGAGTTCCCGTCAGTGCTCGTGCGTATCGCCGCGCGGATCGATCAGGCGGTGGGCGTGCAGGATGAAATAGCGCATGTGGGCGTTGTCCACCGTCGCCTGCGCCCGGGCCTTCCACGCCTTGCGGGCCTCGGCGTAGTTCGGGAAGGCGCCGACGAACTCCACCTTCGACAGGTCGCGGAACACCGGGGCGTCGAGGTGGCGCAGTTCGCCGCCGATGACGAGGTGCAGCAGCTGCGGGGCGTCGGCGTCGGCGGGCTGGGTCATGGGCGTCCGGTCGGAATTGAACTAGCGGGGCGCAAGCGGAATAGGCGCTGTGCGGCGCACGATCAACGGGTGAAGGGCCGGGGCGCTGCAGATCAGGCTGGCCTGGCGCGGATCGGGCTGGTTGAAGCGCCAGGCGCCCCCGTGGTGGTCGCTGACCCTGCCTCCGGCCTCCTCGACGATCAGGGCCCCGGCGCAGACGTCCCAGTCCCACTTCGGCGTCAGGGCGATGGCGGCGTCGAAGGCGCCCGCCGCGACCAGGGCCATGCGGTAGGCGATGGCGTTGCGCTTCTCGAAGCGCATGGCCGGCCACGGCTCGGGCCAGTGCGGACCCTCCATCAGCCGGGCGTCGGCCAGCACCGAGGCGTCGTCGAGATCGGTGGTGTCGGAGGCGGTGATCAGGCGGCCGTTCAGGAAGGCGCCGCCGCCGAGCACGGCGGTGAAGGTTTCGCCCAGGGCGGGGGCGTGGATGACGGCGGCGACCGGGCGGCCGTTCTCGACGAGGGCGATGGGAATACACCACCACGGCTTGCCCTTCATGTAGGCGACGGTGCCGTCGATCGGGTCGACCACGAAGATGCGCCGGGCGGACAGGCGCCCGGGGGTGTCGGCGGTCTCCTCGGACAGCCAGCCGTGATCGGTGCGGGCGGTCAGCAGCACGTCGCGGAGCAGGCGGTCGACGGCGACGTCGGCGGAGGTGACGGGAGAGCCGCCGGACTTGGACCAGATCTTCAGCCCGGCCTCGCGCTCGGCCAGGGCCAGTTCGCCGGCGGCGAGGGCGGCGGCGCGGATCAGCTCGAGGTCGGCCGCCAGATCGGGAACGGGATCGCTCATTTGCCGGCGATGGCGACCGCGTCGAACATCAGGGACGGGCTGTTGTTGGCGCCGCGGAACTCGAGGTCGGAGCCGCGCTGAAGCCGGGCGTAAAGGTCGGTCAGCTTGCCGGCCACGGTGACCTCGCTGACGGGGTAGGCGACGGCGCCGTTCTCGAACCAGAAGCCGGACACCCCGGCCGACCAGTCGCCGGTGTTGCCGTTCAGGGAGGGCCCGAACATCGCGGTGACCAGAAGCCCGCTCCCGGCGTCGGACATCAGGCCGTCGAGATCGCGATCGCCCGGCTCCAGATGCAGGCTGTGGGTCGAGACGCCGGGCGGGCCGGCGAGGCCGCGCGAGGCGTGACCTGTCGAGGCCATGCCCAGCTGGGCGGCGGCGGCCGTGTTGAGCAGCCAGGTGGTCAGCACGCCGTCGTCGATGATGGACTGTCGGCTCACCGCCACGCCCTCGTCGTCGAACGGGGTGGAGCCGAGGCCCCGCGACCGGAACGGATCGTCGATCAGGCTGACACCCTTCGGCAGCACTGGCCGGCCGAGCCGGTCCTTGAGGAAGGAGGTGCCGCGGGCGATTGACGGCCCGGAGATGGCGCCGATCAGCGGCGACAGCACCTGCATGGCGAGGCGGTTCTCGAAGATCACCGGCGCGGTGGTCGACGCGATCTTGCGCGGGCCGGTGCGGGCGACGGCGCGGCGGCCGGCCTCGGCGCCGATGTCGGCGGGAGACGGCAGGTCGGACTGGTGACGGGCGGCGCGGTTCTCGCCGCCGCGTTCCATGGCGCCGTCCTTCTCGGCGATGACGCCGACGCCGAGCGAGAAGGCCGAACCTTGCCAGGCGCCGTCGAAGCCGTGCGAGGTGACCAACCGCCAGCGGCTGGTCGAGGTCGAGGCGTGGCCGCCCTCCGAGCGGACGACGCCGGGCACGGCCAAGGCGACGGCCTCGGCCTCGGCGGCGACGGCCTCCAGTTCGGCGGCGCTGCGTTCGGAGGGGTCGAACAGGTCGAGGTCGGCGAACGGACGGCGGGCGAGCCGGTCCTGGGGCGCCAGACCTGCGTAGGGGTCCTCGGGGGCGAGCCTGGCCATGGCCACGGCGCGCTCGACGAGCCGGGCGCGGGTGGCGGCGGACAGGTCAGAGGCGGAGACGGTGGCCTGACGCCGGCCGATGAAGACGCGCAGGCCGAGATCGCGGCTCTCCTCGCGCTCGACATCCTCCAGCTCGCCGTTGCGGACGCCGATGGAGAGGGCGGCGCGCTCGGCAGAGACGGCTTCGGCGGCGTGGGCGCCGGTCTTCAGCGCGGCGGCGACCAGATCGGACAGGATGTCGGGGGAGGCGGAGGACGGCGGACTGTCGGGCATGCCCCGATATGGCCGGGCGGCCCGGCCGGTGCAACCGGGCTCAGGCCGGAGCCATGCCCACGAGCGGGCAGGCGATCAGGAGGGCGGCGGCCGCGACCAGCGGCAACCAGGTCAGGGTCATGCCAATGACGCGCGCCGGCGGCGGCCCCTTGCCGAAGGCCAGGCCCAGCGGATGGACCACCCGGCCGACGAAGAAGGCGGCCCCGATCAGGTGGATGATCCACGCCTGCCAGCCGAGGAGCGCCAGCAGGACAAGGGCGGCGATGGCGACAGGGGTGTATTCGGCGGCGTTGCCGAAGCGCCGCGCGGCGACGATCATCACCTCATCGCCGCCATCGCCGAGAATGATCCGCTGGCGCCGGCGGGTCATCACGACGCGGACCGACAGCACGATCAGTACGAGAATGAGAAGACCGCTCCAGAAGCCGGCGGCGTGAAGAGCGGTCATCTCGAGCATGGTCAGTTCTCGCGCCCCACCGGATAGAGCCGGTAGCGGTCATCATAGAACGGAGTTCGCTCGTAGAACCACTGCAATCGTGCGTCGCCGTTCGCCGCGAACTCAGGCTCGGCGGCGAGCTTCGCCTCGAACTCGGCCTTGAGGGCGGGATCGGCCGCCATCATGCGCTCGGCCAGCGGGGCGATAGCATAGCCCTCGATATACTCGACACGGCTGAGCACCTCGGGGAACAGGCCCCAGGCGAAGAAGCTTTCGGATGACTGCGGCTCCAGCAGCAGCACGACGACATCGCCGAGCGGCTGGTCGGTCGGCACGCGGACCGAGCCCGTGGGGAAGGTCCAGTCGCGGCGCTCGGGAGTGACCGAGGTGACGGTGACCGGCACATGGCCCTCGTTGGGCCGGGCGCCCAGCTTCGGATCGTCGAGGCGCACCATCTCGACGGAGACGGTTCGCGGGGCGTCCAGCATCTCCATGGCGACGCCGTGGATGCGCAGGCGCTCGATGATGTCGGAGCGGTACGACGGCACCCAGTAGGCCTCGGGGCGGCGCAGGGTCAGGGTCGGGTGCGAGGAGTAGAACGGCATTTGCCACAGCTCGGGATCGGGCTCGCCGAGCCAGCGGATCTCCTGCCGGCCCGAGGCCGGGCTGTCGTACATCTCGTATCGGATGCCCTTGAAGGCGCGGGTCGCGGACGGCTGCTCGTCCTGGACGAAATTGGCAGGAATTTCCGCGGGACGCAGGGCGCTGTCGGCGGCGATGGCGGCGCGCAGGTCAGGACCTTCGGAGGCGAGCAGGCGCAGCGCCTGTTCGAGGAAGACATAGGTCCCGAGCACGCGCTGCTCGTGCGGCTTGAGGCTGTGGTTCTCGATCAGGATGGTCGGCACGTGGGCGGCGGAACCCCAGCCGTTGGAGAAGCGCTCGCCGAGGCCGCCGTCGGACAGACCCGCTTTCGGGTCGTCGCCGATACCGAAGACCAGTTCTCCGGGGATATGGCCCTGGGCCTCGAGCGCGGCGTTCATGGCCGGCTTGAAGGCGGAGTCCAGCCAGGCCGCGGTCGCGGGCGAGCGTGACCAGATGCCGTTCTCGCCGTTGTACCCGTAGGTGACGTCGTACTGGTAATCCATGCCGTCGGTGACGTGGATGTCGACGTAGAGGTCTGGCCGATACTTGAGGATCAGCCCCCGCACCGCCCGCATCTCGGGCTGGTCCAGCTTCAGGTAGTCGCGGTTGAGGTTCTGGTTGGAGGCCGTGTTGCGCCAGCCCTGGATGCGAGGCCCGCGCTGGTTCGGGCGGCTGTAAGCCGAGGCACGCTCGTGGCCGTCGACCGACAGGATCGGGATCAGGATCAGGTTGGCGCGGTCGAGCAGGTCCGACTTGCCGTGGAAGGCGATGTCGCGGAGCAGCATCATGCCCGCGTCCTTGCCGTCGATCTCGCCCGGGTGGATGCCGGCCTGGGCCAGCAGCACGGGCTTGGACGGGTCGAACGAGGCGCCGTCCTTAGAGGCGATGACAGCGTAGATGGGCCGGCCCTCGGGCGAGACGCCGAACTGCTCGATGCGGATCAGGTCCGAGGCGGCGTCGAGCCGGTCGAACCATGCCCGGGTGTCGGCGTAGGTCGGGCTGAAGTCATGCGCCGGATCGGCCTCGAACGGCGTCACCCACGGATCCGAGGCGTCGCGCAGCAGGGCCCGGCTGGCCCCGTCCCACAGCGGGGCGGGCGGCAGGAAGGACTGGTCCCAGGGCGCGGCGTTGGGAACGGACGGGGACGCGGACTGGGACATGACGGGACTCGAGACGAGGGCCGCGAGCGCGGCGAGGATCAGGGTGGAGCGCATGGCTCCCCTCATCCGCCGTCCGTCCGCCGGAGGCAACCCCGCAAGGCGAGGCTTATCCATAGGCGCGGCTTATCCATGCAGGCGCGATCGGACCGTGGGTTCAAGACGCAGGCGCTGGATCGACCGCTCCGTGAAGAGGTCAGGGACGGCGTCGGCGGCGTCCGGATCGGCGAAGGCCGCGAACCAGACCAGCACCGGCTCGCCCTCGCGCACCGGCAGCCGGGGGAAGGTGTTCGGGCTGCTGTCGGTGACCAGGGTCGCGACCGACCGCGCGCCGGCCTTCCGCAGCGCGGGGACCGCATCGCCCGCCAACCGCCGGAACAGGGGATCGTCGGGACCGTCGAAGGCGTGGACGCCGGCGATGATCCGGCCCTGTCCGGAGCGCAAAGCTCCGCGTGATTCCCGCTCGCCCGGGCTGAAGCCGGAGGTTTCGTCCAGCGGCTTCAGCAGCAGGACATTGTCGGAATCGATCATGGTTTCGTTCGCCGCCGCCCGGTGGGCCTGCCAGGCCGGGCCGTCGTAGAAGGCCTCCAGCGAGCGGCGGCGGGACTCCATGTCCGGAAAGCCGCGCAGCCAGACGAAGCGGTCCGGATCGTCGAGGTCGCGGAACTGGCCGATCAGCGTCATGCCCGCCGCCTCCTGACTCTCGACGAATTCCCGTTCGAACAGATCGATCAGGACGTTGCGCCGGCCGGGACGCAGGGTGTACTGGCGCAGCTCGACGATGGCGGGGCCGGTCACGCCGCCGCCCGCGTGAAGTCCATCACCCAGTTCAGCTCCCAGGTCTCTCCATCGTCGTAGGAGAAATGCTGCTCCCAGCGCGGCGCGCCCGAGGCAATGCGGGACCATTCGTAGCGGGCGAGGATCCGGCGGCCGCCGTCGACGTCCGGGCCTTCGAGGCGGCAGCCGTCGTCGTGGAATCGGCCGACCACCGGCGGGGAGAGCCGGCCGTCACGGTCGCTGATCCAGTAGATCGACCAGTCGCCGCTGGCGAGGTCGAGAGTCCGCAGGGCCACCCCGCGCCAGCCGCGGGCGGGGCAGTCGTGCTGCTCGATATTGCTGATCCCGCCCATGCGGGCCTCGGTGAAGGCCGTACCGGCGAAGGCGTCCCAGTCGTGGCTGCCGGCTCCCCGGCTCTTCAGCCTGCGGTGTTGGACGCTCCAGCGGCCGAACAGGAAATCGAAATCGTGGACGGCGGCGGGGTCGGGTTCGACGGGCAGGGCGGTCATGGCGAGCCTCTGAGGGACGGCGGGATTGCCGGCCGCGAGAGATAGCCACTGTAAACTGACACCTTATGTCAGGATTTATCGGCTACGATCGAAAAATGCGCGCCAGTCGACTCCTCTCGATCCTGTTGCTGCTCCAGACCCGGGGGCGGATGACGGCCGAGGCCTTGGCGGCGGAGTTCGAGGTGTCGGCGCGGACCATCTACCGCGATATCGACGAGCTCAGCGCCGCAGGCGCCCCGGTCTACGCCGACCGCGGACGGGCCGGCGGATATCAGCTGCTGGACGGGTACCGCACCCGGCTGACCGGGCTGACGGACGCTGAGGCCGAGACGCTGTTCCTCGGCGGGCTGTCGGGGCCGGCGGCCCAGATGGGACTTTCCGGCGCGGTCACCACCATGCAGCTGAAGCTGCTGGCGGCCCTGCCTCCGGAGCGGCAGGCGGCCGCGGAACGGCTGGCGGGGCGGTTCCATCTCGATCCGCTCGGCTGGTACCAGCATCCGGACGAGGCCGACCACCTGCCCGTTCTCGCCCGGGCGGTGTGGAACTGCCGGCGCATCGTGGTCAGCTACGAGAGCTGGAAGGGCGAGGTGGAGCGGGCGCTGGAGCCGCTCGGCCTTATCCTGAAAGGCGGCTTCTGGTACCTGGCGGCGCGGGCCGTGGAGGGGCGGCGGGAACCCCGGACCTATCGGGTCTCCAACATCCTCAGCCTGACCGTCGGCGAGGCGGGATTCGAGCGGCCGGAGGACTTCGACCTCGCCAAATGGTGGGCGGAGGCGTCGCGCCGGTTTGAGGCGGAACTCTTCACCGACAAGGCCACGCTGAGGATATCGGGCGAGGGCCGCCGGCGGCTGGCGAAGCTGGGGGTCGAGCAGGCGCGGATCGCGGGCGAGGCGGAGGCCGGCGCCGACGGCTGGACCGAGGTCGTCGTGCCCATCGAATCGCTCGAACACGCCGCGGTCGACTTCCTGCGCCTGGGCGCGGAAGCCGAAGTCATGGCGCCGGCGGCGCTGCGGGCTGAAATGCGCCGCACGGCCGAACGGCTGGCGGCGCTTTACCGGGCGTGAGGGCTAGCGGTTCCGCTTGGCCTCGAGGCGGTCGACCGTGCGCTGGGCTTCCTCGCGACGGCGGGTCAGGGCGTCGAGCTGGGCCTGCTGGGCCTCGGTCAGTCCGCCGGCAGTCTCGGCGGCGGCCTGGATGTCGGCGATCTCGCCGTCGATCTCGAAGATCAGATCCTCGGCCTCGGCGAGGCGGTTCAGTTCGGCCTCACTGAGACGCGGGCGCGGCGCCGGCCGGCGCGGCGCGCTCCGGCCCGTCAGGACCTGGGCGTCGGCGGGGCCGACGGGCAGGCTCATGGCAGGCATGGCGACGGCCAGGGCAAGGGCGGCGACGAGGGTGCGTTTCATGGTGGAGCGTTCTCCGGGAAGGACGACCCCATTGTGTATTACAGTTCTGTCACGGGAAAGCGCTTTTTCGACACATTTCGCGATGGAAACGGCGAAGCCGGATATGTCCGCTCAGGAGGAGTCGCCGTTCTGGGACGCACCTATTTCCAGATCGGCGTTCCGTCACCGGGCAATCCGAGCGTGGCCCACATCTCCGACACCCGATCGACGACGGCGGCGTCCATGCGGATCTCCTCGCCCCACTCCCTTTTCGTCTCGGGCGGCCATTTGTCGGTGGCGTCGAGTCCGATCTTGGAGCCGAGGCCGCTCTCGGGGCTGGCGAAGTCGAGATAGTCGATCGGGGTGTTCTCGATCAGGGTGATGTCGCGCGCCGGGTCCATCTTGGTGGAGATGGCCCACATCACCTGTTTCCAGTCGCGGGCGTCGATGTCGTCGTCCACGACGATGACCCACTTGGTGTACATGAACTGGCGCAGATAGCTCCAGACGCCGAGCATCACCCGCTTGGCGTGGCCGGGGTAGGCCTTCTTCATCGACACCACGGCGATACGGTAGCTGCAGCCCTCGGGCGGCAACCAGAAGTCGGTGATCTCGGGAAACTGGGCGCGCAGCAGGGGGATGAAGACCTCGTTGAGCGCCTCGCCCAGCACCGAGGGTTCGTCCGGCGGGCGGCCGGTGAAGGTGGTCAGATAGATCGGATCGCGGCGCATGGTGATCGCGCTGACCTGGAAGACCGGAAAGGTCTCGACGGAGTTGTAGTAGCCGGTGTGGTCGCCGTAGGGGCCCTCCGGCGCGTGCTCGTCGAGCAGGACGTGGCCCTCCAGCACGATCTCGGCCTGGGCCGGGACCATCAGCGGCACGGTCTTGCAGGGGACCAGCTCGGCCTTGGCCCCGCGAAGCAGGCCGGCGAACTGGTATTCGCTGAGGGTGTCGGGCACCGGAGTGACGGCGGCGAGGATGGTGCCCGGATCGGCGCCGAGCACGACGGCGCAGGGCAGGGGCTCCTTCTTCCCGGCCTTCTTGTGCCGGGCGTAGTGCTGGGCCCCGCCGCGGTGCGCCAGCCAGCGCATGATCGCCTGGTCCTTGCCGAGCACCTGCATCCGGTAGATGCCGAGGTTGAAATCGTCCTCAGCGGAGTCTGACGGCCCCTTGGTGACGACCAGGCCCCAGGTGATCAGGGGGGCGGGCTCGCCGGGCCAGCAGCCCTGCACCGGCAACGCCGTCAGATCGATCTGGTCGCCTCTGAGCACCACCTGCTGGACCGGCGCGGACTTCACTGCCTTGGGCCGCATCGACATCACCGTCTGGGCCAGGGGCAGCATTTCCATGGCGTCGCCGAGGCCGCGGGGCGGGGTCGGGTTGCGCAGGAAGGCAAGCAGTTCGCCGACCTCGCGCAGTTCGCCGGCGGTGGTGCGGGCCTTCTTGTCCAGGGTCACGCCCATGGCGACGCGCTTCACCGTGCCGAACAGGTTGGCGAGGCAGGGGATGGGGCTGATCGAGCCGTCGGGCATGACCGGGTTCTCGAAGAGCACCGCCGGGCCGCCGTTGCGCAGCAGCCGGGTCTGGATCTCGGTCATCTCCAGATGGGTGGAGACGGGCTCCGACACGCGCACCAGCTCGCCGGCGGCTTCCAGCATGGCGATGAAGTCGCGCAGGGATTTGTAGGCCATCGATCGCTCCAGACTCACCGCTGGATTAGGCGGACGAAGCGGCGCTGTCACCCGCCGAGGCGGTCAGTGGGCGGCTGTGTCCGAGGTCAGGGCCCAGATGGGCAGGCCGAGCACGCGGGTGGCCACCGAGACCTGGGCGCTGGTCATGCGCGCGCGGCCGGCCTCGACGAGACGCAGATCGGCAGGGGTCATGCCCATGGCCTCTGCGAGTTCCTCGACGCCCGTGGCCCGCTCGGTGCGCCAGCGTTTGAGCCGGGTCCCGACGGCGACCTGATCGGGATCGGTCGCGGGAAAGCCGTGAACGCTCACCCCTCGTCGTCCCAGCGGAAGGCGGGGTCGATCCAGTCGCCGAGGCGGCCGTCCGGGCGGGCGAGGGCGTGGATGCGGTCCATCTCCTCCCCCGAGAGCTGAAAGTCGAAGATGTCGAAATTCTCGGCGGCGCGGGATTCCTTCGCCGTGCGCGGGATGGCGACGACGTTCTGCTGGATCAGCCAGCGCAGGGTCACCTGACCGGGCGTCTTGCCGTGGGCGCGGCCGATCTCGTTCAGAACCGGATCGTCGGCGATCTTGCCTTGGGCCAGCGGCGACCAGGCGGTGATCGAGGAGCCGAGTTCGCGGGCGGTGTCGAGCAGCTTCGTCAGCTTGAGGTAGGGGTGGTACTCGACCTGATTGGTGACCAGCCGGGCGTGGGACAGGGCCTGCGCCTCGCGGAATTCGGCGGACGGGAAGTTGGACAGGCCGATGCTGCGGGTCAGGCCACGCTCCTTCGCCTCGTTCAGCGCGCCAAGGGTTTCCGCGAAGGACGGCGTTTTCTTCGGCCAGTGCAGCAGCAGCAGGTTGGGGGTGAAGCCGAGGCTGGCGGCGGATTCCTCCGCCTGCTCCAGCAGGGCGTCGCGATGGAAATGATCGACCCAGATCTTGGTGGTCAGCCAGATGTCCTCGCGAGCGACATGGCCGGCCTCGACGGCGTCACGGATGCCGTCGCCGACGGCGGCCTCGTTGCGGTAGATCCAGGCGGTGTCGATGTGGCGATAGCCGATGCGCAGGGCCTGCCCGACCATGCGCCGGGCATCGTCGGGCTCCAGCATCCAGGTGCCGAAGCCGAGCAGCGGGATGGCGTGGCCGTCGACGGTGATGCTGGGCTGATCGGTCATAACAGGCTCCGGGGCGGGAGTGGCTTAACTAGGCGGCGCGCCTTCCGGTTCAACCAGCCAACCGAACATCTCGTCCCACAGGGGTTCCATGCCCCTGCGAAATGCGCCTTCGTGACCGATACGGGTCACGCCGTAGTCGGCGGGAGTTCGCACCACCATCTCGCGCGGAGCATTGGGATAGACCTCCATCAGGGCCGGCGAGGTGATCGGGGTGGCGATCGGGTCGTCGGTGAAGATCCAGGAACGGATCGGCGCCGTCACCGCCTCGGAATGGTGCGGCTGCAGCCGGTCCTTGAGCTCGTCGCGGAAGTAGGCCTCTTTCAGGCACCAGCGCCGCCAGGTTTCCCAGACACCGCGGGGCAGGTCGGTTCCGGCCCAGAGGCCGCCGCCCTTGATGTAGCCGTGGCGCATCAGGCTCCATGGGCCGTAGCCGAACCAGAAAAACAGCTCGAGAGGGTTGTAGGCGCGGTGGTGCCGTCCACAGTAGCCGCTGCCCACCGAGACGAAGGCGTGCCGGGCGATGCGGTGCTGGTTGGGCATGAAGCCGAGGAAGTGGCCGCCGACGCTGTGGCCGACGTGAACGACGGGCAGGCCGGGCGCGGCCTCGATCAGTGCGTCGAGAGCGGCCGGCATGTCGAGCCGACCCCAGTCCGTGTAGTCCATCTGCATGGCGGCCAGGTCGTCGGGCCGCGATCCGGCGATGCCGCGGAAGTCATAGGTCAGCACGGCGGCGCCCTTGCCCGCCAGATGCCGGGCGAAGCGGTCGTAGAACCGCTTGGGGAAGCCGGTGCCCGAACTGACCAGCACCGCCGCGGCCGGCCGCTCGGCCGAGATCAGCCGCATCGACAGCGGATAGCCGTCGGCGGCGGCGGCGGTGAAGTCGCGGATGACGAGGTCCTTCATCGAGGGTCCGTAGTTATTCGCAACGAACCTAGACGATTGACGCGGGGTCAGGTCAAGCTCTCTTGGAGCGGCGACCATCCTCGGCTAAAGGCGCGGCCTGTCCTTCGCCGAGCGCCTGACCATGACCGACCTTCCCGACCGCCTGTCCGTCGATCCCGACAGCCCGTACCACGACGCCGATTTGCTGGCGCAGGGCGTCGGCGTCCGCTTCAAGGGCGAGGACAAGACCAATGTCGAGGAATACTGCGTCTCCGAGGGCTGGGTCCGTCTCGCCGTCGGCAACCGGGTCGACCGCCGCGGCAAGGCCCTGACGGTCAAGCTGCAGGGCCCGGTCGAGCCCTACATCAAGGGCGAGTGACCCTCATCTGATCCGGTCGAACTCGACCTGCTCCAGCGGGCTGTCGAGGATCAGCGAGCCATCCTCGATGATCGTGGCGCGCATGACGCGATCCATGAAGGCCCCGAACCGCTGCTCGAACGGCGTCGTGGTGCGTTCGCAGACGGCGCCGCCCTCCGGCGTCACCTCCAGCACCGGGCCGTCCTGCCGGTAGCGCCATCCGGAGAAGACGCAGGCGTTCACCTCGATCCGCCCGTCGCTGATGGTGAGCTCGATCGGCCCCTCGCCGGCGGGCGGCGGCGCGCCGTGGAACGACTGCAGCCGCCAGCGGCCGTTGATCGATTCCTTGGGCAGGGGCGGCGCGGACTCGAAGTCAAGGCTGGCGCCGGGGCCGGTCAACCTCAGCGTTTCGCCTCTCCGCTCGGCCGTGTTGACCGCAGACAGGGTGCGGTCGAACTCCCTCTCCCAGTCGCTCAGCCCGCGGGCGCACATCGCGCCGGGATTGGCCATGGTGACGACGAGCCGATCTCCCTGCCGCTCGTAGCGCCGCCAAAAGGGGACGCACTGGGACCGCGCCCGGAAGGTGAAGTCTCCGACCGACATGGTGATCGGGTGATGCGCGTCGTCCGGATCGGCGGCGGACGGGGCCGGGCGACCATTCATCGCCGTCAGCCGCCATTCGCCTCGCATGTCGGCGGGAGCCGGCATCTCGACGGGCCGCGGGACGGGCCGGGGCTGATCCGCAGGCGGGGCGGCGAGGCTGCAGGCGGCGAGACAGAGGGCGATCAGGATGACGCGCATGCGCCCAGAGCGGATGAGCAAGGCGGCGGTTTCATGTCGGACGCCAGATCGGACGGTGATAGCGACCAGTCGGGCTTATCCGGCTGCTGACAAAACTCGGGGGAGGATCGCTTCTCCCACAGGCGACCGCGGTCTAGGTTCTGGCTCCTTCTGAGTCCCGGAGCCGTCGATGTCCCTGTCCGCCCGTCTTCTCGCCGCCAGCGCCATCGCGCTGACCCTCGCCGCCGCGCCCGCGATGGCGCAGGACGCCCGGACCATCCGCGAGGCCGAACAGCTGCGCGACCGGGCTCTCCAGGACAATGTGGCCTACGAACTGGTGTCCGAGCTGACCACCCGCTTCGGGCCGCGTCTGGCGGGCTCGGAGTCGGAGCAGGCCTCGGCCCGCTGGGGCGCGGCGAAATTCCGCGAGATGGGCTTCGACAACGTCTCGATCGAGGAGTTCCCGCTGGCCCTGTGGACCCGGGGCGAGGCGCGGGTGGAGATTCTGTCGCCGTTCCCGCAGCCGCTGGAGGTAGTGTCTCTGGGCGGCTCCATCGCGACGCCGGCCGGGGGGATCGAGGGCGAGGCCGCGATCTTCGAGACCTACCAGCAGCTGCTCGACCAGCCGGAGGGCTCGCTGACCGGCAAGATCGTCGTGGTGCTGCAGGACACGGTGCAGGCCCAGGACGGGCGCGGCTACGGCGCCACCTCGCCGATCCGGGGCAACGGGCCGTTCGAGGCGGCGAAGCGCGGCGCGGTCGGCTATGTGCTCCGCTCGCTGGGCACCCATGACCACCGCTTCGCCCACACCGGCGCGACCCGGATAGGCGAGGGCACGGTGCCGTCGTTCGCCATGAGCCCGCCGGACGCCGACCAGCTGCGCCGCATGGCGGCCCTGACCGATCAGCCGGTGCGCATGCGCCTGTTCTCGAGCGCCGGATTCACTGCCGACAGCAAGAGCCAGAACGTCATCGGCGAGGTGCGGGGGTCGGGCGCGGCGGACGAGGTCATCGTCATCGGCGGCCACCTCGACAGTTGGGACCTGGGCACCGGCGCCATCGACGACGGGGCCGGCGTGGCCATCACCGCCGCGGCCCTGAAGCTGATCGAGGACATGCCGCGCAAGCCGCGCCGCACCATCCGCGTGGTCTGGTGGGGCTCCGAGGAAGTCAGCCAGCCGCCGCCCTCCCAAGGTCTGGCCGGGGCGCGGTTCTACGCCTCCAGCCGCGCCGGCGAGATGGCAAACCACGTGGCGATCAGCGAGAGCGACTTCGGCGCCGGGCCGATCTACAGCCTGACCCTGCCCGCCGGGGCCGCCGACAGCGAGTTCCGTCGCGCCGCCCAGGCGGTGCTGACCCCGCTGGGCGTGCTGTTCGACGGCTCGGCCGCGACCGGCGGCGGCCCCGACACCGGCCCGACCGTGGCGGCGGGGGTCCCGGCCTTCCGGCTGAACCAGGACGGCACCGACTATTTCGACACCCACCACACCGCCGACGACGTGCTGGACCGGATCGATCCCGACGCGATGGACCAGAACGTCGCCGCCTGGGCCGCCTTCCTGTGGCTGCTGGCCAATTCGGATGTGGACTTCCGGGCGTTAAGGCCCGCCCAGTAGGGTTCACCCTCGCGAGCGTGGCGAAACTGGTAGACGCAAGGGACTTAAAATCCCTCGACTTCGGTCATGCGGGTTCGACCCCCGCCGCTCGCACCACCGCCGAACCGGGAGCGCCGCTGCGGCGTTGGCGTGACATGGCGCAGACGCTCTTCGACCAATCCGCCGAGACGGTGGCCCGGACCCTGATCGGGGCCGAGCTGGAGGTGGACGGCGTCGGCGGCGTGATCGTCGAGACCGAGGCCTACGACGTGTTCGACCCGGCGTCGCACAGCTTCGTGGGGCCGACCGCGCGCAACGCGCCGATGTTCGGCCCGCCGGGCCGGGCCTATGTCTACCGGATCTACGGCCTGCACTGGTGCTTCAACGTGGTCTGCGACGCGGGCCAGCCGGGCAGCGCGGTGCTGGTGCGGGCGCTGGAGCCGCGCACGGGGCTGGAGCGAATGCGTGAGCGGCGCGGACCGCTGCCGCCCGAGGGGCTGTGCTCCGGGCCGGGGAAGCTGTGCGAGGCGCTGGGGATCGACGGGAGCCTGAACGGGCGGCCCCTCGAGGCCGCGCCGTTCGCCCTCAGGCTTCACGTCCAGCCGCCGGCGCTGGTGCAAGGCGTGCGCATCGGCATCAGCAAGGGGGCGGAGACGCCCTGGCGGTTCGGCCTGGCCGGCTCGCGCTTCCTCAGCCGGCCGTTTCCGGCCGTGGCGGCGACCGCATGACCCGGATGTCGGCGACGCCGATGGAGGCGCGGACCGAACGCGAGCTGCCGGCCGGCGAGGGCTGGTGGTACGAACCCAAGTGGGACGGTTTCCGCTGCCTCGCCTTCAGGGCGGAGGGGCGGGTCGAGCTGCTGGCCAAGTCGGGGAAATCGCTGGCCCGCTTCTTTCCCGAGGTGGTCGAGCGGCTGCGGCGGATCGAGGCGGAGACGTTCAGCCTCGACGGCGAACTGCTGGCGCAGGACGGCGACAGGTTCGCCTTCGAGGCGCTGCAGCAGCGGCTGCATCCGGCGGAATCCCGGATCCGAAAACTATCGCTCGAGGCGCCGGCGACCTTCGCCCTGTTCGACATGCTGGTGGATGTGGACGGCTCGGACCTGCGGGGTCTGCCGCATCAGCAGCGGCATGCCCGGCTGGAGGCTTTCGTGGAGCGGTTCGGCGGACCGCGGCTGACCCTGTCGCCGGGCACGGCCGATCCGGAACTGGCCCGATCCTGGATGGACGACGGCAAGCTGGAGGGCGTGGTCGCCAAGCGCCGGGACGGGCCCTACGTCGAGGGCGAGCGGGCCATGGTCAAGGTCAAGCGGCTGCGTTCCGCCGACTGCGTCGTGGGCGGCTTCCGCTACGCCAGCGGAGGCGGTCGGGTGGGCTCGCTGCTGCTCGGCCTCTATGACGACGCCGGTTTGCTGAACCATGTCGGCTTCACCTCGGGCTTCGCGAAGCTCGACAAGGACGAGTTGACGCGACGCCTCGAGGCGCTGCGCGGTGGTCCAGGATTCACCGGCCGGGCGCCGGGCGGACCGAGCCGCTGGGCCACGGAGCGGTCGGGAGAGTGGGAGCCGTTGCGGCCCGAGCTGGTGGTGGAGGTGGGCTTCGACCATGTCTCGGACCAGCGCTTCCGGCATGGCACGCGGCTGCTGCGCTTCCGGCCCGACAAGGCGCCGGAGCAGTGCCGGATGGATCAACTGGAGGCGTGATGCCGGCGGCGGACGACCAGTTCGACCTGTTCGGCGCGCCGGCGGCGGCGCTGCCTGAGGGGCTGCGCTACGCGGACGACGTGGTCCCGGCCGGGGAGGCCGAGCGGCTGGTGGCGGCGTTCGCCGATCTGCCGTTCCAGGCCTTCGACTTCCACGGGTTCAAAGGCAACCGGCGGGTGGTGTCGTTCGGCTGGCGCTACGACTTCAGCGCCTCGTCATTGAAGGACGCCGAGCCGATGCCGGCCTTCCTCGAGCCGGCCCGGCGGTCGGCGGCGGCTTTCGCGGGACTGGACCCGGCGGCGATAAAGCACGCCATGGTCACCGAGTATGCGCCGGGCGCCGGTATCGGCTGGCATCGGGACCGGCCGGAGTTCGACAAGGTGATCGGCCTGTCCTTCGTCTCGCCGGCGGTGCTGAGGCTGCGCCGCAAGCAGGACGACGGGTGGAAGCGGGCGTCGCTGCCGCTGGCGCCGCGCTCGGCCTATCTGCTGGATGGAGCGGCGCGGCAGGACTGGCAGCACAGCATCACGCCGGGCGACCGGCTGCGCTATTCCGTAACCTTCCGCACCCTGCGCTGAGCCTCAGCGCTTCTTGCCGAGCTCGGCCGCGATATCCTTGACCATGCGGCCCGCCTTGCGGTGAGCGGTGACCAGCTGGTCCCGGGTCACGCCCCAGCGCTTCATCCAGTATTCGACCGCCTGCCGTTCGGACAGATCGAGCCGGTCCTTGTCGATGAAGCCGCGCTTGTCCTTGAGACCCGCCATGTGGTGTTCCCCGCCGGCCGAAACGCCGCCGGGACCATCCTAGCGCATAACTTTGTGTGTCCGGTGGCGAACCGGCCTTAACCAGGCGCGCTTTCATGGGCACAAGGGAGGTCTTCCCCTTTCCGGCCGTATGGATATTCGATGAAAAGAGCCCGGCGCGCCCGCATCGTCGCGACCCTGGGGCCCGCCAGCCGGGCGCCTGGCACGGTCAAGGCCCTCGCCCAGGCGGGAGTCGACGTGTTCAGGCTGAACTTCAGCCACGGCTCGCACGAGGATCACGCGGCGGCGCTGAAGGCCGTGCGCGGCGCGGAGCTGGCGCTGAAACGGCCGCTGGGCGTGCTGGCCGACCTGCAGGGGCCGAAGCTGCGGCTGGGCAAGTTCAAGGATGTCGAGATCGAGGTCGGGCCCGGGCGCCAGATGCGCCTCGATCTGGACCCGACGCCGGGCGACGCGACGCGGGTGCAGATGCCGCATCCGGAAATCTTCAGGGCGCTGCGCACCGGAATGTTGCTGCTGCTCGACGACGGGCGGGTGCGGCTGCGGGTCGGCGAGCGCACCGACGAATGGGCCGACGTCACGGTCGAAAGCGGTTCGAAGCTGTCGGACCGCAAGGGCGTGGCGGTGCCCGAGGCGGTGGTGCCGGTCTCGGCGCTGACGCCGAAGGACCGCGAGGACCTCGCCTTCGCCCTGCGCATCGGCGTCGACTGGGTGGCGCTGAGCTTCGTGCAGAAGGCCGAGGACATGGCCGAGCTGAAGCAGATCGTGAAAGGCCGGGCGGCCTGCCTCGCCAAGATCGAGAAGCCCCAGGCGCTGAACGAGCTGGAGAGCATCCTCGACTACTGCGACGGGGTAATGGTTGCGCGTGGCGACCTGGGCGTCGAGCTGGACCCGGAAGAGGTGCCGGTGGCGCAGAAGCGGATCATCCGCGCCGCCCGCCAGCGCGGCGTGCCGGTGATCGTGGCGACGCAGATGCTGGAGTCGATGACCAGCGCCCCCGCCCCGACCCGGGCGGAAGCGTCCGATGTCGCCAATGCGGTCTATGAGGGCGCTGACGCCCTGATGCTGTCGGCCGAGACGGCGTCGGGCGACTATCCGCTGGAGTCGGTCGGGATCATGAACCGGATCATCGAGCGGGTGGAGCGCGACCCGCTTTGGCCCGGTCTGATGGACGCCGAGCACGCCGGCATGGACGAGCATGACGTGGACGCCCTGGTCGCCGCGGCCCGCAAGGCCGGCGAGGCGCAGTCGACGGCTTGCGTGGTGGTGTTCACGACGCTGGGCGGCACGGCGCGGCGGATGTCGCGCGAGCGGCCGCTGCAGACGGTGCTGGCGCTGACGCCCAAGCCGGAGACGGCGCGTCGGCTGTCGCTGGTCTGGGGACTGGAGCCGCGGCTGAGCCGGGAACCGGCCTCGCTGGAGGAGGTCACCGACGACGCGGTCGAGAAGGCGGTCGAGTTCGGCCTCGCCGAACCGGGCCAGCGCCTTCTGATCCTCGCCGGCACGCCGTTCGGCGCGCCGGGGGCTGCGAATCTGCTGCGACTGGCGCATGTTCCGATGAAGGGGCGCGGCCACAAGGGCTGACCTCCTGAAGGGTCGGCATGATCAAATACATCGGCTCCAAGCGCGCCCTGCTGGCGGAGATCGTCCGGGCCAGCTCCGGCGTGCTGCCTGACGGCGGAACGGTGTGCGACCTGTTCTCCGGCTCGGCGCGGGTCGGCCATGCGCTGAAGAAGCAGGGCTTCCAGGTCTGGTCGAACGACCACAACGCTTACGCCCACGTGCTGGCTACGGCCTATGTGCAGGCTGACCGGGAGCGGTGGCTGGAGAAGGCGGAAGCCGTGCTGGCCGAGCTGCGGACGGTGACGCCCGAGGCGGGCTGGTTCACCAGGACCTTCTGCGAGGACGCGCGCTATTTCACGCCGGAGAACGGGGCGCGGATCGACGCCATGCGCGACCGGATCGCGGCCATGGCGCTGGAGCCGGAACTGGAGGCGATCGCCCTGGTCAGCCTGATGGAGGCCGCCGACCGGGTGGATTCCACAGCCGGGCTGCAGATGGCCTACATGAAGTCGTGGGCCAGCCGGGCGCTGAAGCCGCTGGAGCTGCGCATGCCGGACGTGCTGCCCGGTGTCGCTGCGGGACCGTGCCGGGCGACCCAGGCGGACGCCGTGGAACTGGCTCCGACGGTCGAGGCCGACCTCGTCTATCTGGACCCGCCCTACAATCAGCATTCCTATCTCGGTAACTACCACTGCTGGGAGAGCCTGGTGCTGTGGGACAAGCCCGAGACCTACGGCGTGGCCAACAAGCGGATCGACGTGCGGACCCGCAAGAGCGTCTTCAATAGCCGGCCGGGCATCGCGCCGGCGCTGCAGGCGGTGATCGAGGGGGTGAAGGCGCCCAACCTGATCGTGTCGTTCAACGACGAGGGCTATCTGTCGCGGGACCAGTTGGTCGGGATGCTGTCGGGCCGGGGCGAGGTGCAGGTCATTGAGATCGCCCGCCCGCGGTACGTCGGCGCTCGCATCGGCATTCACAATCCGAAGGGCGAAAAGGTCGGGGCCGTGGGCCGGCTGAGGAACGTCGAATACCTGTTCTTGGTCAGCGACCGGCGCGTGAATCTCGCCGATGCGGCGTGAGCGCCAGCGTAGGGAACGGCCCCGAGTCCGACCCGTTGTGTCGGGCATGGAACAGATGACAATCACCCCCTCTCGCCGCCTGCAGGCCCATCACGCCTACGGCCGGTCGGCGGACGTCTTCGAGCCCGTGGCCTGGCGGCCGCCTTCGCCGGCGCGCTTCGACACCCGGGTGGCCAATGACTTGGCGCCGGAGCCCGAGCCGACCCTGTCCGAGATGGTCGACGGCATACCCGGCTGGGTCACCGTGGTGCTCGGCGGTGTGGTCGCGGCCCTGGCGGGCGCCTTCCTGGGCGGCGCGCTGCAGATCTAGGCTTCTTCCAGCAACGCCCGGATGGGGGCCCAGCCGCGGCGGTGGGCGGGGCAGGGGCCGAGGGCCTTGAGCGCCTCCTGATGCACCGGGGCGTTGTAGCCCTTGTGGGAGGCGAAGCCGTAGCCGGGGTATTCAGCGTCCATAGCGATCATCAGCCGGTCGCGGGCCGTCTTGGCCAGAATCGAGGCCGCCGCGATCGACAGCGACAGGCCGTCGCCGCCGACCACCGTCTGCACGTCGCAAGGCAGTTTGAAGCGGTAGTTGCCGTCGACGAGGGCGGCGACCGGCTGCACCGCCATGGCCTCGATGGCGCGGCACATGGCCAGGCCGGTGGCGTGCAGGATGTTGAGCTCGGCGATCTCCTCCACCGAGGCGAAGCCGACGCCCCAGGCGATGGCGCGGGCCTTGATCTCGATCTCCAGCGCCTCGCGCCGTTCGGCGGTCAGCACCTTGGAATCGTCGATGCCCTCGGGCAGGTCGTCGCGATCGAGGATCACCGCCGCCGCCGAAACCGGCCCCGCCCACGGACCGCGCCCCGCCTCGTCGACGCCGCAGACCGGGCCACCGCACGACTGGATCAGCACCGTCTCGAGCGCCATCGTCGGGAAGGCGCGCGCGGCCTTCGGCGGCGCCTTGGCGGCGGCCTTGCCCTTGGCCTGCTTTTTCGACGGTGGCTTCACCGGTCGGCCATCGCACGAACCTGCCGGTGACGGAAGCACTCGACGCCGTGATCGTTGACCATGCCCACAGCCTGCATGAAGGCATACACAATGACGGGGCCGCAGAAGGTGAAGCCACGCTTCTTCAGAGCCTTGGCCATGGCTTCGGACTCGGGCGTGGCGACCGGGCGGGCGTCGCTGTCGGGCCAGTGGTTCTGGATCGGGGCGCCGCCGACGAAGGACCACAGCCATTCGGAGAAGTCCTCTCCGCTGTCGCGCATCTCCAGCCAGATCCGCGCGCCCTTGATGGCGCTGTCGATCTTGGCGCGGGAGCGGATGATGCGGGCGTCGCCGAGGAGCCGCTCGACGTCCGCCTCGCCGTAAGCCGCAACCTTCTCCGGATCGAAGCCGTCGAAGGCGTCGCGCATGCCCTCGCGCTTCCTCAGTATGGTGATCCAGGCCAGCCCGGCTTGAAATCCGTCCAGCACCAGCTTCTCCGACAGGGCGCGGGGGTCGTACTCGGGCACGCCCCACTCCTCGTCGTGATAGGCGACGTAGAGCGGATCGGTCCCGCACCAGGCGCAGCGGTGAAGTGAGTCGGCCATCGCCGGAGGCTAGCGCAGGGTGGCGGGCGCCGTCGCCGCCGAATGAGGGGCGGGACCGTGAGGCGACGGTCACCGCCCCTTCGCAGATCGTCAGGTGCGCGGCGTCGGATAGACGCGGTGTGGTTCGCTCGCCGGCGTCGTCTCGACGACAGGATCCCGGTGGTCGACGCCGATGCCCGCCTTGTTCATCCAGCGGTGGTTGCGGGTCCCGTACATCCCGCCGAGCACCGCGGCCACGGCGCCCAGCAGCATGGTCAGAAAGCCCCACAGGGCGAGGGTGGCTGTGGCGTCGGCCGTGTCGTCGGCCACTTCGCGGGCCTCGGGCGGCACGACGACCTGACCCTCGACGACGCCATTCGGTCCGACCGTGCCATCGCTGATCACCACCTCGCGGGGGGGCGAGGGTTCGCTGGCTTCGCCGCCCGCGATGGCCGCCGCGCCGCCGGCGACGCCGGACGCGGTAATCACGAGCGCCAGCAGGAAGGCGACCGCCCAGACGCTGACGCCGTGCAGGCCGCCCCTGTGGTGGTCGGAGTGTTTCGCCGCCCGGCTGGCCACGGCGCCGCCGACGAACAGGGCGATGGAGTTGGCCAGGGCCATCCACATCCCGGCTGCGGCCGTGAAGCCGGTCGCGTCGCCGCTGTCGAGGTCGTAGGGGTTGAAGGACGCCGCCCCGAGGGCGACGCCCAGCAGATTAAGCATGGCCCCCACGGCGGCCGCGACGATCGCGCCGGCGAGCACCGCCGGCCATGAGATCAGGGTGTGCGGGTGATGCCGGTGGGTCGGGTGAATTGTGGTGTCGGTCATGTCCAGCCCTCATGATTGAAGCTCGCGAGCCTCAATGTGGAGCTGTCGCCGTTGTTCCGTCCGGAGCGGTCTTTCGGTACGGTGAGCGATCCCCGTTCACTCGATTTCCGCGAACGCCCGCACCGGAAAGGTGCCGAAGGCCTTCACCTTCGGCGGGGCGGCGGTGAACCGGAAGCCGGCGTCGGGCAGCAGCTCGAGACCACGCATGTGCTCGCAGATCGGGATGCCGGCGCCGAGCAGCTGGGTGTGGGCCGGGCGCGAGCGGGTGCGAGTGTCGTCGATATTGTGGGAGTCGATGCCGACCAGCACCGCGCCCGCCTCGACGAGGAAGACGGCGGCGGCTTCGGTCAGAAAAGGGTGGTTCTCGAAATAGGCGTCGGTGCGCCAGTGGCGGGCCCAGCCGGTGTGGACCAGCACGGCCCTGCCGCTCAGGTCGAGGTCCCGAAAGCTGTCGGCGTCTATGGCCTGCAGGTCGCCTGCCTGGACGACGATTCCCGGCAGGGCGGCCACGCGGTCGAGGCCGACCTCGCTGAGGTCCTCGCCGTCGGCGTAGCGGTGGAAGGGAGTGTCCAGATAGGTGCCGGTGTTGCCGACCATCTCGATGCGGCCGATCTGGAATTCCGTGCCGGGATCGTAGTTGGCCCGCGAGGCCTCGCGGCTCAGGTGGTCGCAGATCAGGGGCGCCGGGAGACCCTTGTAGGTGATCAGGCCGTCCTCGATCGTGTGGCTGAGATCGATCAGCGGCATGGGTCCGGTTCCTGGCGGGCGCGTCGGCATTGAAGCGGTCTCCAGCCTATGCTTGCTGTGGGGTTCACGTCGAGCGGAGGACGCGATGAGACCGGTGGCGATAGGGCTGCTGATGCTGGCGATCGGGACGGCGCCCGTGGCCGCGCAGGAGCGGGAGCCGCTGCGGCTGGAAGGTCTCTACCTGTTCCACACCTTCGAGCAGCAGGACGCGCAGCCGATCTGCATGGAGAGCTGGGACTTCGGCCCAGACGGGGTGATGCTGGTCTGGAGCGGCGCCGAGCGGGTGCGGGCGCGCTACCGCGTCGAGACGGACAGGGACGGCCACTGGATCGTCAGCGAGATGCTCGAGACCAACGGCGAACCGGACTGCATGGGACGGCGCGCGAGCGGCGTCCGGCCGGGCGAGAACAGGGTCTATGTTATCCCGATGAATGACGGGACGATAACGACCTGTCCCGCGCCCACGCGGGCTCCAGACGGCGCGCCCTACATCAGCGGCTGCTACGGCAAGATCGTGCTGGCGTCGGAAGCGGGCTAGCGGTCCAGCCAGTCGGGCCGGCGGACCTCGACCGGACGGCCATCCACCGTCAGCGAGCCGTCGATCCGGTCCAGCCGGAGCAGCGCCATGGCCGCGCCGTCCCGACCGCTGAGCACCTCGCCGGCGCGCAGGTCGCCGTTCAGGACCTCGGCGCCGAACGGCGGCGGCGGGCCGTCGAAGGCGATGGGGAGCATGCGGTTCTTGATGGCGCCCCGCCGCTTCATTCGGGAGGTGGTCTCCTGGCCGACGAAACAGCCCTTCTGGAAGTCGAGGCCGTTGAGGAGGTCGAAATTGGCCTCGATCGGATAGGTCCTGTCGGTCGGGGCGTCGGCGGCCGGGTCGGGAACGCCGGCGGCTAGGCGGTGGGCCTGCCAGTCGGCCTCCGTAGCGTTCGTCGGGAGCTCGCCGCCGTAGCGGCGGCCGCCGAGACCGGGCGCGCGGGGGTCGGCGGTGAAGCCGTTGGCGACCTCGGGCCATGAGGCGAAGACCGGGCGGTCGTCGGCCTGGACCGTGACCTGGGCCCTGAGCTTGTACATCGACAGGCGCTGAAGCAGGGCGTCGCGGCGCTCGGCGGCGACGTCCAGCACGACCGCGTCGGCCTCGCCCCGAAGGAACAGGTCGAACAGCAGGCGACCCGGCGGCGAAAGGAGGGCGCCGAAGCGGAGTTCGCCGTCGGCCAGTGTCTCAACGTCCTGGGTCAGGAGGTTGTGCAGGAAGGGTCTGGCGTCGGGGCCGGAAACCCGGATCAGGGCGCGGCTGTCGAGGCGGGCGATGCGGGTCGTCATACGGTGCAGATAGGGTGTCGCGAGCCTGTGGACCACACCCCGTGACCCCTCATTGGCGGAAGAGAATCCGTATACGGTCCGGTCATGACGGGCCGGTTCCCTATCCTGTATATCGCCGAGGCGGGCGCGCAGGACGCGGTGCTGTCGTGCGGGGTGCTGGCGTATCTGGTCGAGGCCATGCCGCTGGCCCGGTTCACCATCGTCGGGTCTTCCGCCAGCGCGCCGCTGTTCGCCGACACGCCACGGCTGGACCGGCTGATCGTGCTGGAGAAGGAGAGCCGGCTGGACTGGTTCGGGCTGTGGAACCAGGTACGGTCGACGAACTGGGGGCTGGTGGTCGACATGCGCGGCTCGGCCCTGTCCGGCAAGCTGAAGCGGCAGAAGCGGGCGGTGCGGGGCGAGCGCGAGCCGGGGGTCCACGCCGTGGAGCTGGCGGCGCGGGTGCTGCAGCTGGACGAGGTTCCCCGCCCGCAGCTGTTCGTGTCGGAGGCGACGCAGGCGGCGGCGAATGCGCTGATCCCGCCGGGTGAGGGGCCGCTGCTGGCGGTCGGGCCGGGAGCCGAATGGATGGGACGGCGCTGGCCCGCGGAGCGGTTCGCCAAGGTGGCCTCGGCGCTGGTCGGCGAGGGCGGTCCGCTGGAGGGCGGCCGGGTGCTGGTCGTCGGGGCGGAGGCGGACCGCGACGCGGCCCACACCATCCGGCTCGCCCTGCCGCGTCATCGGACCATCGAATTGCAGGGGCGGCTGAGCCCGCTGCAGGCGGTGGCGGTGGTCGGGCGGTGCACCCTGTATCTGGGCGGGGACTCGCTTTGGACCGACCTGGCGGTGGCGTCGGGCGTGCCAGTGGTCGCCGCCTACGGGCCGTCGGACGAGGTAGAGCGCGGGCCTTGGGGCGGGGTCGCGGTGCGCGGACCGCGCTCGGTCGAGGAGTACCGCAAGATCGACCCGCGGCTGGACCAGGCGATTCTGCATATGAACGACCTGCCGGCGGAACGGGTGCTGAAGGCGGCTCGCAAGCTTCTGGCCGAGCGGGTATAGGGCCGGGCCATGACCCAGACTTACGACCTGATCGTCCGCGGCGGCGAGGTGGCCAATCACGCCGGGCGCGGCATGGCCGATGTCGGCGTGATCGATGGCCGGATCGCCTTCGTCGGCGACCTGTCTCAGGTCTCGGCGGGAGAGACGGTGGATGCAGCGGGGCTGACGGTCCTCCCCGGGGTCATCGACACCCAGGTTCATTTCCGCGAGCCGGGGCTGGAGTGGAAAGAAGACCTCGAGACCGGCAGCCGGGCGGCGGCGCTGGGCGGGGTGACCGCCGTGTTCGAAATGCCGAACACCGAACCGGCGACCACCGACCCGGAGGCGCTGGCCGACAAGCTGGCCCGGGCGCGGGACCGGATGTGGACGGACCATGCCTTCTACATCGGCGGGACGCACGAGAATGCGCGCTTCCTCGGCGAGCTGGAGCGGCTGCCGGGGTGCTGCGGGGTCAAGGTGTTCATGGGGGCGTCGACGGGGACGCTGCTGGTCGCCGACGACGATGGGGTGCGCGAGGTGCTGCGGCATGTAAAGCGGCGGGCGACCTTCCACTCCGAGGACGAATACCGGCTGGCCGAGCGCCGGCCGCTGGCCCGCGCGGGCGACTGGACCAGCCACCCTGAGGTCCGGGATCCGGAGAGCGCCATCCTGTCGACCCGCCGTCTGGTGGGGCTGGCGCGGGAGACCGGAGCCCGCATCCACGTGCTGCACGTGACCACGGCCGAGGAGGTCGAATTCCTGGCCGACCACAAGGACGTGGCGACCATGGAACTGACGCCGCAGCACCTGACGCTGGACGGCGACGAGGCCTACGAGCGGCTCAAGGGTCTGGCGCAGATGAACCCGCCGATCCGCAACAATTACCACATCGCCGGGCTGTGGCGGGGAATCGAGCAGGGCGTCGCGGACGTGCTGGGCTCCGACCACGCGCCGCATACGTTGGAAGAGAAGTCCCGGCCCTATCCGGCGTCACCGTCGGGGATGCCGGGGGTGCAGACGCTGGTGCCGGTGATGCTGACGCATGTGGCCAACCGGCGGCTGACGCTGGACCGGTTCATCGACCTGACCAGCCATGGGGCCAACCGGGTATTCGGCATCGCCGGCAAGGGGCGGATGGCCGAGGGCTATGACGCCGACCTGACCCTGGTCGACCTGAAAGCCAAACGGGTCATCAAGCACGAGGACATGGCGACGCGGTCGGGTTGGACCCCGTTCGACGGCTTCGAGGCGACCGGCTGGCCGATGGCGACGATCGTGCGCGGCCGGTTGGTGATGCGCGACGGCGAGCTGATCGGCAGCGCCCACGGGCGGCCAGTCCGGTTCCAGGAGACGCTGGCCTGACGGGAACCCGATGACTCCTGCCGGATTCTCTTTCGGTGGAAGGAGTTACGCCATGAGCAAACGCGAACTGATCGAGCCCAATCCGGGCGACAAACGCTACGCCCGCCGGGATGACGAAGGCCGGTTCACCGAGATGGTCGACGTCGGCAAGTCGCTGTCTCAGGACCGTCGGCGGGAAGCGAAGACCGAGGCCCCCAAGGGCCAGGGCGATCGTGGCGACCGCCGGCACTAGCGCGGCTGGAGGATGAAGCCGGCGATGTCGTCGGCGACATCGGGCGCGAGCGGCAGGGCCGGGTCGCTGTAGGTGGCGAGGTTGGCGGCGCGGTCGGCGGGCGCGATCTTGAGCAGGTGGTTGACGCCCTCCCACAGCACCAGCGTCGCGTCCGGCCGGGCGGCGGCCAACGCGCGGGCGTCGGTTTCGCTGGTCTGGATGTCGGTCAGGCCTTGGCCGATCATGACCGGGCCGTCCCAGTCCGCGATGAGCCGGGCCGGGTCCAGTCTGAACCACGAGATCAGATAGGGCTGCACCGACGGACGGAACAGGGCGGCCAGTTCCGGCGGCGTGTCGGGGGCGAGGCGGCCCGCCTCCAGCTCGGCCATGGCGTGGAAGGCCTGGGTGCGCATGGGCTCGGGAAGTTGCGGGCCGAGTTGTTCCTCCAGCACGATGCGGGCGGGGCGGCCCGCGCCGGACAGCAGGACGAGGCCGCAGACCTTGTCGTTCCCGCCCTCGGTGGCGGCGAGGGCCACGAGCGCGCCTTCGCTGTGGCCGATCAGCCAGGCGCAGGGCCGGCCGGTGCGGGCGGCCGCCTGGGCGGCCCAGCCGCGGGCGTCCTCGACAAAGTGGGAGAAGCGCAGGTCCGTCTCCGACATGCCGCCGGCGGCGCTTTGGGCGATGCCGCGCTTGTCAGCGCGCAGGGTGGCGATCCCCTGTTCCGCCAAGGCCTCGGCCAGCAGGCGATAGGCGCCGCCGCTGACGCCCATGGGGCTGTTGCCGTCGCGGTCGGTCGGGCCCGATCCCGGCAGGATCACGGCGACGGCGCGGGGGCTTTCGGGGGTCAGCAGGGTTCCGTGCAGGGGCGCGGGCTGCGACGGCAGGGACACGGGGGTGGCGACCGGGTCCGACAGCAGGGCGGCGAGGATCAGGCTGAGCATGGCGGTCTCCCTTTGGGGACGAGGTTCAGAAGGGCTGCCGGTCGGGATCGGCGCGCCACACGCGCCAGCTCTCGAAGATGGACCAGACGGCGGCCAGGCCGATGGCGCCGAGGAGGGCGTAGAGGCCGAGCGGGCGGGGGGCGAAGGGGGCGGTGAGCAGGCCGGCGAGGCCGATCACGAAGAAGAGGCGGCCGGCGAGCCGGTTGGACCGGTCCCAGGCGAGGCGGCTCTTGTAGGCCCAGGGCGTGCGCACGCCGACGAAGGGATTGGGACCGACCCGGCCGAGGAAGGCTCCCGTGAGCAGCAGGACGAGGCTGATCAGGGCGATCGGGACCGCGCCGCCGATGTCGGTCGTTCCTGACAGGCTGGCGGAGGCGGCGAGCAGGCTGACGAGGGGGAGGGTCAGGATCACCACAAACTGGGCGTAGCGGAGGGCGCGGGCGCGGGCGGGGTCTTCGGCCCGCCGGGAGGCGGCGCCCATGCCGCCGCCGATGAGCAGCGTCAGCAGGGCCATGCCTATGAGGACGCCGCCGACGGTTTCGCGGGTGCCCCAGTCATCGGCCCGCCCGGAGATGCCGTAGTGGATCGGCAACAGTTCGGTCGGGCCCGCGAAGACGGTCCAGACGCCGAGGCCGCCGACCACGAGGCTGAGGCCGAGCGTGGCCGCGTCCAGCGCGGATGAGGCTTTCTTCGGGGCGGTCATGGTTCTTCTCCGGGGGTCTGCCGGCCGGCGCCGGTCATCTGCAGCAGGAAGGCGAGGGCCTCCTCGACGGCGGAAATCTCGAGCCGGTAGCGGATCGAGGCCCCTTCGCGTTCAGGGGAGACCAGACCGGCCTCCTTGAGCGCGTTGAGGTGGCCGGTGATGGTCGGCCAGCTCATGTCGAAGGCGGCGGCGATGTCGCCGGACGCCATCGGCCCCTTGCGCAGCATCTCGATAATGCTGCGACGGACCGGATGCGACAGGGCTTTGAACAGGGAGTTCATAGGAAAGATCCTAATTAGGAAAAAGCCTAATAGCAAGTGGTGTGTTTTGGGAGGGAGGGAAGGCGTGCGGAATGCCGGGTCTGTGCCCGGAGATCGTGTGGGAGTACCGTTTCGACGCAGACTGACGCTCCGCGTGGAGATCGGACGCAAGCTTGCGTCGGATGGCGGTGTTATCGCCTTGCCGCAGCGCCTCCGGCGGGCGGGTCGGCCTTGCGGCCCGGACCGGGCGAGTATCCCCCTCGCCCCCTGACATCCGACCGCTGACACGGTCTGTCTCCCCCATTCGCCTGACGCGAATGGGGAGGTGAGGTTCGGACCGGCCAACGGTTTTCGTTGTCCTTGGCCAGCGGGCTGGTGTATCGAAGGCCTCCCGATGTCCGCCCTCTCCGCCCGTACCGACGCCCTCCTGCACTCGGCCCTCAAGGTCTTCGAGCAAGACGGCGAGGCTGCGCTGCACGCGGCGCTGGAGGCGTTGCCCGCGCCGATCTATGTGACCGACGCCGACGGGGTCGTAACCTTCTTCAACAGCGCCTGCATCGGCTTCACCGGCCGCCAACCGCAGGTCGGTAAGGACCGGTGGTGCGTCACCTGGAAGCTGTACACGGAGGCGGGAGCGTTCCTGCCGCATGAGCAGTGCCCCATGGCGGTCGCGCTCTCTTCCGGACGGCCGGTCCGCGGGGTCAGGGCGGTGGCCGAGCGCCCGGACGGGACCCGCGTCACCTTTCAGCCCTTCCCGACCCCGATCCTCGACGCGACCGGAGCCGTGGCCGGGGCGGTCAACCTGTTGCTGGACGTCACGGAGGTCCGGCAGGCCGCCGACCTTCGTGCCCAGGCGCAGCAGGCCCGTCGGCTCGCCCGCAGCGCCAGCGACCCGACGACCATCGACGCCCTGAAGAGCATGGCCGAGGAGTATGAGGCCAAGGCCTCCGACCTGGAGACCCGGCTCCACTGAAGCCGGCCGGGACGTTCAGATCGAGAAGCTGACCCCGCAGCCGCAGCTCGAGGCCGCATTCGGATTCCTGACCACGAACTGGGCGCCGGCGAGGTCGTCGACGAACGCGATCTCCGAGCCCTTGAGGAAGGGCAGGGAGACGGGGTCGACCAGCGCGGCCTGACCATCGGCCTCGATGCGCAGGTCGTCGGGCTCGGCGGCCTCGACCAGTTTGAAACGGTACTGGAAGCCGGAGCAGCCGCCGCCGTCGACGGCGACGCGGAGCAGGACGGGATGGCCCTCGGCCTCGGCCAGCTTCGCCAGACGGCGGGCGGCGCTTCCGGACAGGGTCAGGCCATGACCGCCGCTGGCCGGCGAGATCTGGAAAGTCGGGGCGGATTGGACGCTGCTCACGGGGCTCTATATGAGGCGCGGACGGGCGATCGCAAAGGCCCGGCGACCGAATGAGCAGCCGACGTTGATCCCCGAGCGCGCCGCCTACGCCGAATACCCCGAGCACAGCCGCGGCCGGTTGACGCCCGAGCCGATCAGCCGCACGCGCAACGCCTATGCCCGGGACCGCGACCGGATCATCCACGCCACCGCCTTTCGCCGCCTGAAGGAGAAGACCCAGGTCTTCGTGGCGCACGAGGGCGACCACTACCGCACCCGGCTGACCCATTCGCTGGAAGTGGCGCAGATCGCACGGTCGCTGGCCCACGCCCTGCGGCTGGACACCGATCTGGCGGAGACGGTGGCGCTGGCCCACGATCTCGGCCATCCGCCGTTCGGCCACGCGGGCGAGGACGAGCTGCAGGCGCGGATGGAGCCGTGGGGCGGCTTCGACCACAATGTCCAGACCTTCCGCGTGGTGACCAAGCTGGAAGAGCGCTACCCGCAGTTCGAGGGGCTGAACCTGAGCTGGGAGACCGTCGAGGGGGTGGTCAAGCACAATGGGCCGGTGTCGCACCGGCTGGACGAGCCGGCGTGGCGGGCCATCGCCGACTATGCGCCTGGCTGGGACCTGCGGCTGGACAGTTTCGCCTCGCTGGAGGCGCAGGCGGCGGCGATCGCGGACGACATCGCCTACAACAATCACGACGTTGACGACGGGGTGCAGGCGGGCCTGTTTACGCTCGAGGACCTGAGCGACGTGCCGCTGATCGGGCCGGTGCTGCACGGGGTCCGCGGGGACTGGCCGGCCATCGACGAGCGGATGATCCGCATCGAGGCCGTGCGGCGGATGATCGGGGCCATGGTCGAGGACGTGCTGGCCGGGACGGAGGCGCGGCTCGAGGCGTCGAACATCCGCTCGACCGAGGACGTGCGCACGGCGGGGCGGCCGCTGGTCGGTTTTTCGCACGGCATGCTGGCCGATCTGGGCGTGCTGCGGAAATTCCTCTTCGAGCGGATGTATCGCCACTACCGGGTCAACCGGACGCGCAGCCAGGCGCGGCGGCTGCTGGGCGAGATGTTCGAACTGTTCATGGCCGATCCGGGCACCCTGCCGCCGGAATGGTCGGGCCGGGCCGGGACGTCTGATGAGGCGCGGCGGGCGCGGGCGGTGTGCGACTACATCGCCGGGATGACCGACCGCTACGCGATCGAGGAGCACAAGAAGCTGTTTAGCCTGGATCTGGCGCTGGACCTCTAGGCGCCCTCACCGCCGTCATCCTCGGACTTGATCCGAGGATCAGAGGCGAGAGGCGGGCTGGGCGGGGGTGGTGGCCCCGCGACCGTGCCCGCGCACCCCGGCCAGCGAGCACAGGAGGGTCTGATCCTCGGGTCAAGCCCGAGGATGACGGGAGAAGGGGAACACCCGGCCTGAAAAAGGACTCGGACCGGGATAGAGTGGAGGGCCGCGCGTCGATTCGCGCGGCACGACGGAAGGCGCGGCCATGTCTCACGAAGATCCCTATCGCCCGAACCAGGGCCGCGACCGCGGCGCCTATACGCCGCCGACCGACGACGATCTGCCGTTCAACCGCCAAGGCTACGACCCGCGCCGCGGCGGCGGGGGAGGCGGCGGCGGCAAGGCCCCGCCGATGACGCTGATCATCTCGGCGGTGGTGCTGCTGGTGCTGATCATCGCCGTGGTGGTTTACTACCGCGCCGGCCCGCGCTCGTCCGAGGACGCCCCGCCCGCCGTCGGCACGCCCGTGGGCGAGATGAAGACCGAGGCCCCGATCGACGCCCAGCCGGTCGATCCGACGGCCGGCATCGAGGTCTATTCGGAGACACCGGCCCCCGCGACGGCCCCGACCTTCATTCCTCCGCCGGAAGCGGTGCAGCCGCGGCCCGCCCCCGCGCCGATCGAAGCGGCGCAGACGCCGGCCCGACCCGCGCCCGTGACGCCCCCGCCAGCCAAGAAGGCCGAACCCACTCCTCCGGCCGCGGCCGGAACCGCCGGCGTGCAGATCGGCGCCTTCTCGACGCCGAACCTGGCCGAGCGCGAATACAACGCCGTGGTCGCCCGCTATCCCGACCTGACCGAGGGCGCGAGCCGGCGGGTGCAGGAGGTGACGGCCTCGAACGGCTCCACCGTCTATCGCACGACCGTCACCGGCCTGACCCAGGAGCGGGCGAGGGCCCTGTGCGGCGCCATCCGGGCTTCGGGCGGGGACTGCATCCTTCGGTGACGCGTTCGGCGGCGATCTACGGCTGCAGCGGGCATCGGCTGACGGAGGATGAAAAGGCCTTCTTCGCCGACGCGCAGCCGTGGGGTTTCATCGTCTTTCGTCGCAACGTCGACAGCCCGGAACAGATGCGGGCCCTGACCGATGAGATGCGCGACTGCGTGGGCGAGGCTGACGCGCCGGTGCTGATCGATCAGGAGGGCGGCCGGGTCCAGCGGATGGGGCCGCCGCACTGGCCGAAATATCCGCCCGCCGAGGCCTATCTCAAGGCGACGAATGACCCCCTGGCGGCGCGGGAGCTGGTCCGGCTGGGCGCGCGGCTGATGGCGCACGATCTGAGGTCGGTGGGGGTGAACGTCGATTGCGCGCCGGTGCTGGACGTGCCGGTGCCCGGCGCCCACGACATCATCGGCGACCGGGCCTGGGCGCGCCATCCGGAGACCGTGGCGACGCTGGGCCGGGCGGCGGCGGAGGGACTCCTGGCCGGCGGGGTGCTGCCGGTGATCAAGCATATGCCGGGGCACGGGCGGGCCTTCGCGGACAGCCATCACGACCTGCCGGTGGTGCACGCCGATCTGGCCACGCTGGATAGCTGGGATTTCGCGCCGTTCCGGGCGCTGTCGGACATGCCGCTGGCCATGACGGCGCATGTGGTGTTCGACGCGGTGGACCCGAAGCGCCCGGCGACGACGTCGAGGAAGGCGGTCCGGCTGATGCGCGAGGGGCTGGGCTTCGTCGGGCTGATCATGACGGATGATCTGTCGATGAAGGCGCTGTCGGGGAGCCTGCGCGAGCGGGCCGAGGCCTCACTGAAGGCCGGCTGTGACGTGGTCCTGCACTGCAACGGCGACCTCAGGGAGATGCGGGAGACCGCGGAGGGCGTCGGCAGGTTGAAGGGCAAGGCGGAGAAGCGGGCCACGGCGGCGCTGGCGCGGATCGTCCGCGAGCCGGAGCCGTTCGATCCGTTCGAGGCGCGGGACCGGTTGGACGCGCTGATGGCGGGCAAGCTCGAGGCGGCGCGCGGGCCGGATGTCGGGGAGGCGCAGGCGTGACCGACGCCTTTCAGCCCAATCTGGACTTCGCCGCGGTCGAGCAGGCGGACGAGCGCGAGGCGTTCGTGGTCGATCTGGAGGGCTACGAGGGGCCGCTGCACGTGCTGCTGGCGCTGGCGCGGACGCAGAAGGTCGACCTGCTGAAGCTGTCGATCACGAAGCTGGCGGAACAGTATCTGGCCTTCGTGCAGGAGGCGCGGCGGCGGAATTTCTCGCTGGCCGCGGACTATCTCGTGATGGCCTCGTGGCTGGCCTATCTGAAGTCTCGCCTGCTGCTGCCGCGCACGGACAAGAAGGGCGAGGAAATGCCGGCCGAGGAGATGGCCGCCGCCTTGGCCTTCCGGCTGCAGAAGCTGGAGGCGATGAGGAAGGCCGTGGAGGCGATCACCTCGCGGCCGCAGCTGAAGCGTGACGTGTTCACGCGCGGCGACCCGGAGGCGCTGGTCATCATCCCGTCGGACAGGATCGACGCCAGCCTCTACGAGCTGATGGCCGCCTATGTGACGCAGCGGCGGCGCGAGGAACAGCGGCGTTATAATCCCGGCCAGAGGGTCGAGGCCTTCGGGCTGGAGGCGGCGCGGGACTGGCTGCGCGAGGTGCTGCCGCAGCTGGAGGAGTGGACGCCGCTGGAGCGGGTGGCGCCGGAGAAGCACGGTGCAGAGGGGCCGTCGCAGGCGAGCTTCACCGCCTCGACGCTGTCGGCCAGCCTGGAGCTGGTGAAGGAGGGGGCCATGGACGTGAAACAGGCTGAGGCCTTCACGGAGCTGTATCTGAAGCGACGCGGAATAGGGCAGCCGCTGGAGCTGGTTCCGTGATCCAGTTCGCCCCTGATCATCTGGAGATCGAACGCCGGGTGGAGGCGCTGCTGTTCGCCGCCGCCGGGCCGTTGTCGGCGGCGGAGATCGCGCGGCGGCTGCCGGAGGGGGCGGACGTCGGCGGGGCCATTTCGGCGCTGCGCGAGCGCTATCAGGGGCGGGGCGTTGAGCTGGAGTGCGTTGCGGACCGCTGGCGTTTCCGCACCGCCCCCGACCTGAGCTTCATGATGACCGAGGAGCGCGAGGAGCCGCGGCGGCTGTCGAAGGCGGCGCTGGAGACCCTGGCCATCATCGCCTACCACCAGCCCTGCACCCGGGCCGAGATCGAAAGCGTGCGCGGCGTGTCGCTGTCCAAGGGCACGCTGGACCTGCTGCTGGAGATGGGGTTCGTGAAGCTGAAGGGCCGGCGGCGCACGCCTGGACGGCCGGTGTCCTATGCGACGGCGGACAGGTTCCTCGAGCATTTCAGCCTGTCGAGCCTCTACGACCTGCCGGGCGTGCAGGAGATGAAGGCGGCGGGGCTGCTGGACCTGTCGATCCCGGTCGGCTTCGAGGTGCCGGACCCGTCGCGGGCGAGCGATGATGACGATGCGCCCCTGCTGCCGGGCGAGGAGGACTCGCCGGAGTTCGCGCAGGATTTCGTGGCTGAGGACTAAGCGGTACCACTCCGTCCGGACAAATATCGTTGTTCGGGTTGAACCTGCCAAGCCGTTCTACCTAAGCTGTACGGTAATGCAGTTGGCAAATTAGGGAGAAGGCGAATGGTTACCGCTGTGAAAATCTCGGGTTTGGATCAAGGACGTACTCACCGTCCGGAAAAGGCATCCTCGACGATGTCTTTCTGACATTGGACCCGAAGCCTCCGGGCGGTTGGGCAGCCCTGTTCGACCTCCTCTGGAGCCGCCATCTCTATATGCAGAAGCGGCGGGCCAGAGTCGTAGGCAATGGGCTCATTGTGACGACCACGGTCGGCGAGTTGGAAGGCGGATTGCTCGACGAACTCAAAAAGGTCGTCGCGGCTACGAACGAGGCGGCCCTCGCTCAAGCTGAGGAAGAGCAGCGTCAGCGCCAAGCTCATGCTGACCAAGAGAAGGCGCGCCGCGATGCGTTGGCCGAGGGAGCTAAGCGGCTCAAGTTCGATTGATCCGCTAACGGCCGCGCCCCGGCTTTCCATGTGTCAGCGCTCGGTCGGGACATGGTGCAATCGCTCCGAACCCTTGCTAAGCCGCTGCGATGATCGCACGCCTTCGTCCCGTTCCCTTCGACCTGGGTCCCGTCCATTTCGTGGGCATCGGGGGGATCGGCATGAGCGGCATCGCCGAGATCATGCTCAAGATCGGCTATTCGGTGCAGGGTTCGGACGCCAAGGCGTCGGCGAACACCGAGCGGCTGGAAAAACTGGGCGCCCGGATCTTCATCGGCCACGACGCGGCCCATGTCGGCGACAGCGTTTCGGCGGTGGTTTATTCGACGGCGGTCAAGGCCTCGAACCCCGAGATGATGGCGGCCCGGGAGCGTCGCATCCCGCTGGTCCGGCGGGCCGAGATGCTGGCCGAGCTGATGCGGCTGCAGTTCTCGATCGCGGTCGGAGGCACCCACGGCAAGACGACGACGACCTCGATGGTGGCGGCCATCCTCGACGCCGGCGGGCTGGACCCGACAGTAGTCAACGGAGGCATCATCAACGCCTACGGCACCAACGCCAAGGTCGGCGACGGCGACTGGATCGTGGTCGAGGCCGACGAGAGCGACGGCAGCTTCCTGCGCCTCAAGTCGACGGTGGCCATCGTCACCAATATCGACCCCGAGCACCTCGACCACTACGGCGATTTCGACGGGGTGCGGAAGGCGTTCGTGGACTTCGTCGAGAACATCCCCTTCTACGGCTTCGCCGCCGTCTGCCTCGATCACCCGGAGGTGCAGCGGCTGGTGGCCTCGATCGATAACCGCCGGCTGGTGACCTACGGCATCAACCCGCAGGCCATGGTGCGGGCCGACAACTGCGACATGGGCGCGGACGGCTGCCGCTTCGACGTGGTCATCCAGGGGCGGGGTCTGGCGGCGCTGGACGAGCCGACCCGGATCGAGGGCCTGCATCTGCCGATGGCCGGCTGGCACAATGTCTCCAACGCGCTGGCGGCGATCGCCGTGGCGCGCGAGCTGGACGTCTCGGACGAGGCGATCAGGGCCGGGCTGGCCGGGTTCGGCGGGGTGCGGCGGCGCTTCACCACGACCGGCGTGGTCGGCGGGGTACGCATCGTGGACGACTACGGCCACCACCCGGTCGAGATCGCCGCCGTGCTGAAAGCGGCGCGACAGGTCGTCCAGACCAGCGAAGGCGGGGGCCGCGTCATCGCCGTCGTCCAGCCGCATCGCTACACCCGGTTGCGCGACCTGATGGAGGATTTCTCGACCTGCTTCTCCGACGCCGACGCCGTCATCGTGGCCGACGTCTATGCGGCCGGCGAGACGCCGATCGAGGGCGTCGACAAGGAGGCGCTGGTGGAGGGAGTCCGGCGGTTCGGGCACCGCTCGGTGCAGGCGTTGGACCGGGTCGACGCACTGCCGGGGGTGATCGCGGGCGAGGCGAAGGCGGGGGATCTGGTGGTGCTGCTCGGCGCCGGGGACATCACCCAGTGGGCCTACGCCCTGCCGGGGCAGCTGGAGGCGCTGGGTTGAGCTACTGGCGCCTTGTTGAGCCCTATTGGGACATGGTGAGCATCTACGGCAGTGCGGACGAGTTTACCCGGCAGTTCGCCGGGTTGCCGATTGTCTCCCAGCATCTCTACGCCACCCATTGGACCCAAAGTGAGGTTCAGAATGGGGGGCTCGGGCAGTTTTTTGACAACTCGACCGGCATCCTTGCTCCCGAGGCGGTGGCGGGATTTCGGGCGTTGGGAATGCCGCAGGCAGCTGCGGCGCTGGTTGAGGCCATGAACCAGTTCGGTGATCCGTATCCGCGGGAGCGCGAGGGGCGCGAGGCGGTGACCCCTTCCGCGCCTATCGAGAACCAGTTTGCCGAGTTGCTGGAAACGGAGGCCGGTGGCTTCTGGGATGCAGCCGACCGCTTTGCCGAAAACCACGGATCATGACCTCAGCCTCATCTTACCCCCCCGTGCGCGGCAAGTTGCTGCGGGACGAGCCGCTGGGGCCGTTCACCTGGTTCCGGGTGGGCGGGACGGCGGATGCGCTGTTCATCCCGGCCGATCCGGACGATCTCGCCGACTTCCTGAAGGCGTTGGACCCGGGCGTGCCCGTGACCGTGCTGGGCGTCGGCTCCAACGTCATCGTGCGGGACGGCGGCGTCGAGGGCGTGGTGATCCGGCTGGCGGGGCGTCCGTTCGCGGGGATCACGACCGAGGGCGACACGATCACGGCCGGCGCCGGGGCGCTGGACTCGATGGTGGCGAAGGCCTCCGCCAAGGCGGGGCTGGCGGGGCTGGAGTTCTACGCCGGCATTCCGGGCACCATCGGCGGGGCCCTGACCATGAACGCCGGCTGCTACGGCGCCGAGACGAAGGACGTGCTGGTCTCGGCCTGGGGGCTGACGCGGGCGGGCGAGCGCGTCGAGTATGCGCTGGCCGACTTCGGCTATACCTACCGTCACTCGGAAGCGCCGGCGGACATCATCTGGATCGAGGCGACCTGTCGCGGAACGCCCGCCAATCCCGAGGCGGTGGCGGCGAAGATTTCCGAGATCACCTCGCGCCGCGAGCAGACCCAGCCGATCCGCGAGAAGACCGGCGGCTCGACCTTCAAGAACCCGCCCGGGCATTCGTCGTGGAAGCTGGTCGACGAGGCTGGCTGGCGCGGCAAGCTGTTCAGGGCGCCTGATGGCAAGGGAGGCGGCGGCGCCATGTTCAGCGAGCTGCATTCCAACTTCATGATCAATCCCGGCGAGGCCACGGCGGCCGATATCGAGGGGCTGGGCGAGGCCGTGCGGGCGGACGTGCTGGCGAAGACCGGCGTCCAGCTGGACTGGGAGATCAGGCGCATTGGCCGCCCCGGCTGATGCCGTCTGCCCCGGCTGCGGCTCGCGTCTGGCCGCGGTCGAGGGACCGACCCACGCCTATATGACTTCGTCGCCTGCCTGCTGGGCTGCGTTCAACACGGTGATGGCCCGCGAGTATTCCGATCCGGCGCTTATGGCGGTGCACCGGCTGAGCGTCGACGCATGGGCCGTCCAGCATCCCGGCGACGGATCGCGGCGAGCGATCCAGTCTGTCGGCCTGCACCTCGCCCGCCTGATGGTACAGATCGAGCAGGCGCTTGAGGGGGAGGCGGCCAACGCCGCCATGCTGCGCTTCGCCGCCCGCAAGGCGACCCTGCCCGAGCTGCCGCCGCGCGAGCGCTACACGATCACGGTCGCCGACGTCTTCGGGGCTGAGGAGCCGGACGCTCACCGCGCCGCCGTGCGCCGCTGGGCCGAAGCGACGTGGGCCGACTGGTCAGATCAGCACGATTTCATCCGCAGGTGGGCCGCAGATGGTTGAGGCGTTGTTAAGAACGTTCGTCGCATTGCGGTGACTGTTCCGGAGCTTCGCATGACCCGCCCCTTCGCAGACCTTCACGTCGCCGTCCTGTTGGGCGGGCTGTCGGCGGAGCGGGAGGTGTCGCTGAGTTCGGGAGAGCAGTGCGCCAATGCGCTGGAAGGACAGGTCGCGCGGGTCAGCCGGGTCGACGCTGGGCGCGATCTGGCGGCGGTGCTGACGGCGCTGAAGCCGGATGTGGTGCTGAACTGCCTGCACGGCGCCTGGGGCGAGGACGGCTGCGTCCAAGGCGTGCTCGAGACCCTGGCCATTCCCTATAGCCACTCCGGCGTGCTGGCCTCGGCGCTGGCCATGGACAAGGACAAGTCCAAGGCCGTGCTCAGGGCGGCCGGGATCACGGTGCCCGGCGGCGGGCTGTACGACCGCCACGAGGTGGCCAGCCGCCACGTCATCCCGCCGCCCTATGTGGTCAAGCCTAACGCCGAGGGCTCGTCGGTCGGGGTGTTCCTGGTCCGCGAGGGGGCCAACCGGCCCGTGGCGGAGATCGGGGAGCCGGGCTGGACCTATGGCGAGCAGGTGATGGTCGAGCCATTCATCGCGGGCAAGGAACTGTGCGTGGCGGTAATGGGGGAGGCTTCGGGGCCCCGCGCCCTGACCGTGACCGACATCACTCCGGTGAAGGGGTTCTACGACTACGAAGCCAAATACGCGCCGGGCGGGTCGATCCACAGGCTGCCGGCCGAGATTCCGCCGCACGTTTTCGAGGCTGCGATGCGGGAGGCGGAGCTGGCGCACGCCGCCATGGGCTGCCGGGGCGTGTCGCGAACCGACTTTCGTTATGACGATCTTAACGACGTTCTCGTTCTTCTGGAGGTCAACACCCAGCCCGGCATGACGCCGACCTCGCTCGTCCCCGAGCAGGCCGCCCATGTGGGGATGGGCTACAAAGACCTGGTCCGGTGGATGGTGGAGGACGCCTCATGCCCGCGGTAGTTCGCGGCGGTCGGCGACAGAGTTCGAAACAGCCCGCCAAACGGCCCGCGGCTCCCAAGGGGGGCAGGGGCCGCGCACCCCGCAACGCCCAAAGTCACGGCATGGCCGTGCCGGGCAAGGTGGCGGCGATCGGCCGGCTGGACCTGTCGCCCCGCGCCGTCGTCATCTCCATCGCCGCTGGCGTCCTGGTGCTGGCGGGCGTGTTGGCGACCGGCGCACGGGCGGACCGCATCGGCGCCTCGATCGGCCGGGGCGTCGACGGCATGGCCGTGGGCATGGGCCTGAAGCTGGAGAAGGTCTTCATCGAGGGCGAGTCCGCCGAGGCGACCGCCGCCATCCAGCGGGCCGTGCAGCTGAACGCCGACCAGGCCATGACCTCGATCGACCTGAACGCGGTGCGCGAGCGCGTCGAGCAGGTCGGCTGGGTCAAGTCGGCCCGCGTCGTGCGCCTGCTGCCCAACACCCTGATCGTGCATGTGACCGAGCATGACCGGCTGGCCATCTGGCAGGCCGGCGGGCGCAACATGGTCATCGACAGCCACGGCCAGGTGATCCGTGGCGCCGACGCCGGCCGCTATCCCAACCTGCCGCTGGTCGTCGGCAAGGGGGCCGAGCAGGCCGCCGCCGAGGTGCTGCCGCTGATCGCCCAGCGGCCCCGGCTGATGGCCCGGCTGGAGGCGCTGGTGCGCGTCGACGAACGCCGCTGGGACCTGCGCCTGAAGGACGGCAGCCTGATCCAGCTGCCGGCCACCGATCAGGACGCGGCCCTGATCCAGCTGGACGCGCTGGACCAGCGCGAGCGGCTGCTGGAGCTCGGGTTCGCCCGCATCGATCTGAGAACGCCCGAGGAGGTCGCCGTCCGGCCCTCCTCCGGCGAGGCGTAGGGGCAGGGACCTGGTATGGCTGGACGGTCTGTGGACAAGTCTGTGGATGGCGGCAAGACCGCCGCCGGCCGCGCGCCGGTCGTGGCCGCGCTGGATCTCGGGCAGTCCAAGGTCGGCTGCTTCATCATGAAGTCCGACGGCGTCCGCCACGCGGACCGCACCATCCGTGTCGCCGGAGCCGGTCACGTCCAGTCGCGCGGCATCCGCGGCGGCGGCATCGTCAATATGGACGAGGCGGCGCAGGCCATCGGTCACGCCGTCGAGCGGGCCGAGCGCGCCGCCGGCTCGCCGGTCTCGGGCGTGGTCGTGACCACGGCCATCGGCCAGATGGCCAGCCACCGGGTGCAGGCCCGCGTGTCGCTGGGGGCCAATCCGGTCGGCGACGCCGATCTGGCGCGCGCCATCGCCATGGCCCTGGCCCAGATCCGCCTGCCCAACCGCCGCCCGATCCACGTCCTGCCGATCGCCTGGTCGGTGGATGGCGCGCGCGGCGTGCACGACCCACGCGCCATGCGCGGCCATTCGCTGGGACTCGACCTGCTGGTGGTGTCGATGGCCGAGAGCGCCTTCACCGCCCTGAGCCACTGCCTCGAACTGGCGCACCTCGACCTGCAGGGCGTGGTGGCGGCGCCGGTGGCCTCGTCGTTGGCGGCGTTGGAAGACGACGAAATGGACCTGGGTTGCGTCTGCATCGACATGGGCGGCGGCGCGACCTCGGCCGCGGTGTGGGGCGGGCGTTCGCTGCTGCACATCGAAAGCCTCAACGTAGGCGGCGACCACGTTACGGCGGACATCGCCCGCGGCCTGTCGACCTCGCGCGCCGGGGCCGAGCGGCTCAAGACGCTGCACGGCTCGGCCATGGCGTCGGCGAACGAGGACCGCGAGATGCTGGAAGCTCCCCCGCGCGGCGAGGACCCGTCGGCCGGACCGGTTGTCGTGCCGCGCGCCATGCTGAAGACGGTCATTGCGCCGCGCGTCGAGGAGACGCTGGAGCTGCTGCGCGACCGGCTGCGCAACGCCGGCGTCGGGCTGGAGCCGGGCGCGGGCCTCGTCCTGACCGGCGGGGCCAGCCAGCTGAACGGCGTGCGCGAGCTGGCGGTGCGGGTGTTCGACCGCCCGGTGAGGCTGGGCAAGCCGCAGCGCGCGCCGCACCTGGCGGACGCCGCCTCGGGCCCCGCCTTCTGTTCCGCCGCCGGGGTGCTGCTGCGCGCCGCCTACGGCCCGCGCGAGGCCGTCTCGGCCCGCAAGCTGATGTCGCGCCAGATCACAGCCGCCGACGCGCCGCGCATGCACAGGGGCGGAATTGTGGCGCGCGCGGCCGGCTGGCTCCGCGAAAATCTGTAGCAAACCAAGGCCCGCCGCCGCCGCACGTGGGCCTGTCCGACTTTTCACCCGCGTGGCGAGAGTGTGTCCGGATTGTTACAGACCCCGCCCCGATTGGGCGCCGATCCGCCACATTGCCTTGCCGAGCCGGCCTTTGCTGATAGCGTGCAAATTCGAAGCAGAGTCCGCCGCAAGGCGGGCGATGCATCTCGCATTCATCACCGGTTGGGGCCCAATCACATGCTTCTCAAGCGCAAGTTTCTCTTTGGCACGACGATCCTCGCGGGCGTCATGGCCGCCGCGGCTCCGGCCCTGGCTCAGGAAAGCCAGCTGCCTGGCGTCAACGTCACCGGTCAGCAAGGCCAGGAGGCGACCGAGATTGAAGAAGTCGTCGTCACCGGTTCGCGTATCCGTCGTGATCCGGTCAACTCGCCGACCCCGCTGATCCAGGTTCAGCGCGAAGACCTGCTGAGCACCGGTCAGGCGACCGTGATCGACTATCTGGCCACCATCCCGGCCCTGTCGAACTCGCTGGTTCCGTCGGACACCACCGGTTCCAACCTGAACGACGGCGGCCTTGAGTTCGCCAACCTGCGCTCGCTGGGCTCGGGCCGCACCCTGACCCTGGTCGATGGCCGCCGCCACGTCGGTTCGGCCGCCGGTCAGCTGCAGGTCGACGTCTCGACCATTCCCCGCCTGCTGATCGAGAACATCGAGATCATCACCGGCGGCGCGTCCTCGGTTTACGGCGCCGACGCCGTTTCGGGCGTGGTCAACTACATCCTGCGCAAGGACTTCGAAGGCCTCGAGATCGACGCCAACTGGGGTCAGCTGGTCAAGGACGGCGCCGCTTCGACCCAGCGCGTGTCGGTGCTGGCGGGCGTGAACCTGTTTGACGATCGCCTGAACCTCTACGCCCACGCCGAGTACGACGAGTCGGAAGAGGTCTACATCGAGCACGTGCCGTGGCTGGGCGACGGTTCGGTCATCCTGCCGACCGACCGCGACCCGACCAACACCCTGTTCGGACCGGTCAATGACGGCGTCCTGGACACGGGCGAGATCTTCTACGACGCCCGCCGCCTCGACCGTCCGATGTGGGGTTCGACGACCCTGGCCAACATGCAGCGGCCCAGCCCGCTGAGCGATCCGGACGTCATCTCCGCCGACTGCTCGGGCGGCGGCGGCAACACCTCGGCCAACTGCTTCAACGTGGATCCGGCCTATACCTACTGGTTCGACGGCCCGACCGCCCGTCTGGCCAACTTCGGCACGCGGATCGGCGTCGGCACCGCCACCAGCGCCAACCGTCCGTGGAACATCGGCGGCGACGGCGAAGTGGCCAACGCCACCAGCTTCGACCAGCGTTCGCGCACGCCGTACCAGGAGTCGTCGCGTTACCAGGCCGGCCTGACCTTCCAGCTGACCGACAACATCGAATTCTACGCGGAGGGGAAATACACCACCGAAGACACCTTCGACGTCGGCCAGAACTCCTTCTGGGACATCTACATCACCGACTCCGTCTTCGCCTGCGGCGGCATCAGCCCAGGCGTGGCCTGTAACAGCGGCACGACCCCCGGTCTTATCAGCGGCACGTCGGCCTTCACCACTCGCCTCGACAACGCCTTCCTGCCCGCCAACCTGCGGACCGCGATCCAGAACAACCAGTTCCAGCGCTACTTCGCTCCGAGCGCGGCCACGCCCAACGATCCGGGCGCCTGCCGACCCTCCTGCGGCGTTCTGACCGCCGCGCCGATCGCCGACCACCGCGGCTTCGGCATCGAGCGGACCCAGACCAACAACCGTGAGGTGACCCGCTGGGTCGCCGCGCTGGAAGGCAACTGGGACAGCGTCGCCTTCATCGACAACGTGAACTGGACCCTGTCCTACGTTCACGGCGAGATGAACAACGTCAACCGTGAAGAGGGGCCGGACGCGATCCGCTTCGGTCACGCGATGGACTCCGTCGTCGACCTCGCGGGCATCGTGAACGGCACTCCCGGCGAGATCGTCTGCCGCGTGCAGCTGATCAACGCCATGGGTCTGCCGGTCCGCGAGCAGAACCCGAACCTCGGCACCAATACGCCGGCGGGCGGTTTCTACACCGATCCGGACACCAATCCGGAAGTCGCGGGCTGCGTGCCGCTGAACGTGTTCGGCATGGGCAACCAGAGCCAGGAAGCGATCGACTACATCACCGCCGCGATCCACGTTCGTGAGACCAACGAGCAGGACAGCGCCATGGCGGCCATCTCCGGCCAGCTGTGGGACTTCTGGGGCGCCGGCCCGCTCGGCCTCGCGGTCGGTGCGGAATACCGTCGCGAATACACCGAGGGCGTGGGCCGCAGCGCCGACACCGCCGGCCGCGTCCTCCAGCTCAACACCGGCGCCGACTTCCTGCCGGCCGAGTATGAGTCGGAAGAGTGGTTCGCGGAAATGTCGCTCCCGCTGCTGCGGGACTCGTGGATGGGCGAGTACGCCGAACTCAGCGCCTCGTACCGCGCGTTCGACTACACGACCGCCGGCGAAGGTGACGTCTACGGGGTGAACCTGGTCTACCGTCCGATCCAGGACATCACCTTCAAGACCAGCTTCAACACCTCGTTCCGCGCGCCGACCCTGAACGAGAACTTCCGTCCCTTCGGCCAGACCTTCGTCAACGGCTTCGTGGATCCCTGCCACACCGGCGTCATCGCCGGCTTCCAGGGCGACGACGCCGCCCAGGTGAAGGCGAACCGGATCGCGAACTGCACCGAGCTGGCCGCGCGCAAGGGCCTGGTCTTCGACTTCGCCGAAGCCACGGCGACGCAGGCGGACGACTTCCGTCCGGCCAACTACGCCGGTATCGCCAGCGTTCTCGGCGGCAACGCCAACTTGGAGCCGGAAGAGTCGGAATCGTTCACCTTCTCGACCGTCCTGCGGCCGCGGATGTTCCCGAACCTGTCGCTGGTGCTCGACTACTACGAGATCACCGTCGACAATGTGATCATCACCCCGAACGGTCAGTTCCTGGCCAACGATTGCGTCAGCAACGTCGGTCTGTCGGAAGCTCCGGGCAACGGCACCTGCAACTTCGTGTTCCGTAACAACCCGAACACCAATGACCCGGCGTTCGACGCCTTCAAGGTCGGCGCCCCCGCGGGCGACCCGATCGGCGGCTTCATCCTGGCTCCGATCAACCGCTCGAAGCTGGAAACCCGCGGTCTGGACTTCACGGTCAACTACTCTCTCGACACCGAGGAAGTGTTCGGCCGCAACTGGGGCACGTTCAACTACAGCCTCGGCGGCCTGTGGCTGATCGACCAGAAGAACTTCACCGACCCGGCGAACCCGAATGCCTTCACCGACTCGACCACCAGCGTCTTCTTCCCGCGGGTGGAGTTCGTGTCCCGGCTGAACTGGCGTCCGAACGACGTCCTGTCGCTGACCTGGACCGCGGACTGGCAGTCGTCGCAGGACCTGAACAAGAACCGCGACCTCGTCTCCACGGGCAACCTGGACAACGAGCCGCACGACTGGCACACGACGGGCAACTTCGTCCGTCATGACTTCTCGGTCCGCTACGACCTGCGTGACGACCTGACCCTCCGGGCCAACGTCACCAACATCTTCGACACGGAGTCGCCGCGTCACCTCGGCTTCGCCTCGTCGTTCGATCCCTACGGCCGCCGCTTCAATGTCGGCCTGAACTATCGTCCCTGGTAAGACCCCCGGACACCAAGACGGAAAGGGCGGCTCGCGAGAGCCGCCCTTTTTCGTTGTCCACAGAGCGAAATTTGCGGCGAAGGTTAACGAAATCCGTGGCTCCGGCCCCGACTCAGCCTATCCGGTAACACTCCCTTAAGCAGATGGGGTGTTTCCTTAACACGCTCATAACCAATGCGATTCGGCGGGGTTTTCGCATCGGGACTGCAGGGCAGGGTCGGAATTCTAAGGTCGGAACATATGTCTCTCTCGCTGGTGCGTCCGCAGCATACGGAACTGAAGCCCCGCATCGTCGTCTTCGGCGTCGGCGGCGCCGGCGGCAACGCCGTCAACAACATGATCGACGCCGGCCTCGAGGGGGTCGAGTTCGTCGTCGCCAACACCGACGCCCAGCATTTGTCGTTCGCCAAGACGGACCGCCGCGTCCAGCTGGGCGAGACCATCACCCAGGGTCTGGGCGCGGGCGCCCACCCCGAGGTGGGCATGAACGCCGCCGAGGAGTCGGCCGAGGAGATCTACGGGCACCTGGACGGCGCCCACATGGTCTTCATCACCGCCGGCATGGGCGGCGGCACGGGCACCGGCGCGGCCCCCGTCATCGCCAAATGCGCCCGCGACCGTGGCATTCTGACGGTCGGCGTGGTGACCAAGCCCTTCACCTTCGAAGGCCGTCATCGCATGCGCCTGGCCGAGGCCGGCATCGCCGAGCTGCAGCGCTATGTCGACACCCTGATCGTCATTCCGAACCAGAACCTGTTCCGCGTCGCCAACGAGCGAACGACCTTCGCCGACGCCTTCGGCATGGCCGACCAGGTGCTGCACTCGGGCGTGCGCTCGATCACCGACCTGATGATCCTGCCGGGCCTGATCAACCTCGACTTCGCCGACGTACGCGCCGTCATGTCCGAGATGGGCAAGGCGATGATGGGCACGGGCGAGGCCTCGGGCGAGGATCGCGCCCTGCAGGCCGCCCAGAACGCCATCGCCAACCCGCTGCTCGACGAGACCTCGCTGAAGGGCGCAAAGGCCGTGCTGGTCAATATCACCGGCGGCATGGACATGACGCTGCTGGAAGTCGACGAGGCCGCCAACGCCATCGCCGGCGAGGTGGATTCCGACGCCAACATCATCTTCGGCGCCGCCTTCGACCCGGCCCTGGACGGCAAGATCCGCGTTTCGGTCGTGGCCACCGGGATGGAGGACCTGTCGGCCGCGCAGTCGCCGACCAACGCCGCCACATCGGTGTTCGACACCCGCCGCCCGACGCCGTCCTACGCCGCCTCCCGCGCCGAGCCGGTGCGTCAGGAGGCCGTGCGTGAGCAGGCCCGTGATTTCGGCCGCGCCGAGGCTCCGCGGCAGCCCGAGCCCGCCCCGATCGTTCCGACCTTCCAGTCCGCCCAGCCGACCTACGGCGCCGTCGCGCGCGCCCCCGAGCCTCGCCCGGAGCCGGTGATCCACGTCGCCGAGGAGCGCACGCTGGAGCCGATCGTCGATCCGTGGGTCGAGGAATACGAGTCCGCGCCGCGCAGCGCCGCGCAAGCCACCGCGCCGGTGGCCCAGGGCGACCTCTACATGGACCGCGCCGGCGACCGCCCCGCGGCCGTCGAGCCCGAGCCGCGCCGCGCCGAAGCGGCCTACGACGATCACGACGACCGGGACCATCGCAAGTCAGGCTGGAGCCTGTTCGGCCGCGGCAAGCGTCAGCCGGCTCAGCCGACCTACGCGCCGCAGTCGCGCGCCACCGAGATGCGTGCGACCAGCCAGGTCCAGCCGTCGCCCGAGCCCGAACAGGGCCAGGCCGAGGACGATCTGGAAATCCCGTCGTTCCTGCGCCGGCTGGCTAACTAGACCATCGCGCATCGACCACAAGACCGCCCCGGAGCCCAGGCTCCGGGGCGGTCGCCGTTTCGGCCTTGTGTCAGACCGAAACAATCCGAAACCCGACTTTCATTTTCCGCTGGCCTCCAGCCCGCTAGACGGTTCGTGGGGCGAACTCCGCACACAGAGGCGGGGCGCAAGTTGAAGCGAGTTTGAGTTTTGCCGGTCCGCAACGACCACCACCAGAAGACGACAGTCGCGCCCGCGATCATCGCCGGCGTCGGCGTACACACGGGCGACCGCGTGCGTCTGGCCGTCCGCCCGGCGCCGGTCGGCACGGGCATCGTCTTCGTGCGCACCGACATCACCGACCGCGACAACCGCATTCCGGTCTCGGGCGACGCCGTCGTCGACGCCCGCCTGAACACCATGATCGAGAACGCCGCCGGCGTGCGCCTGTCGACCATCGAGCATCTGATGGCCGCCTTCGCCGCCCTGGGCGTGTCGAACGCCGTGGTCGAGGTGGACGGGTCCGAGCTGCCGATCCTCGACGGATCGGCGCTCCAGTTCGTCCAGCTGCTGGACCGCGCCGGCTTCCGCCGTCAGGAAGCCCCGGTCCGCTATATCGAAATCCTCGAGCCGATCCGGGTCCAGGAAGGCGACAAGACCGCCGCCCTGCTGCCGTGCGACCGCTACGAGATGCGCTTCGAGATCGACTTCCCGACGCCGGTGATCGGCAACCAGGTCGTGGATTTCGTCGTCGACGAGCAGACCTTCCGCGACGAGATAATGGCCGCCCGCACCTTTGGCTTCGCGCATGAGGTCGAGGCGCTGCGCAAGGCCGGTCTGGCCCGCGGCGGTTCGCTGGAGAACGCCGTGGTCATCGACGGCGACCAGATCCTGAATCCGGGCGGGCTGCGCATGGAACGCGAGTTCGTGAAGCACAAGGCGCTGGACGCCATCGGCGACCTGTATGTGCTGGGCGCGCCCCTGCTGGGCCGCTACGAGGGCGTCAAGGCGGGCCACCACATCAACAACCTGCTGGTCCGCGAACTGCTGGCCAATCCCCAGGCCTGGCGCGAGGTGACGCGTGTGCCGGAACTGGCGATGGCGGGCTGACCCGGAGGCTCGGCCCCCGCTCTTGATATGGCCGATATCCGATGGCAGGCTTTGCAGTATGCCGCACCTGACGCGTCGTGCGATTCTCGGTTCGGCCGCTTTCGCCGGTTCTGTCTCGATGGCGAGGGCTGAATCGGCCGCGGTAGTGTCCGCGGACTGGTCGTCCGTTGTGTGGATCGCAGAATCCGCTACAGCCGCGGGGACGACCCCTGGTCTTCAGATCAGCGTACGTCGCGGGGAAGAGGTCCTCTTCTCCCAAGGCTTTGGCCTGTCCAATATCGAAACCCAAACGCCCGTTGCGCCGACGTCCGTCTTTCGGATCGGTTCGATCACCAAGGAATTCACCGCCGCCCTCGTCCTGTCCCTGGCTGAAAGGGGATATGTCTCGCCGGACGACCGTCTGGGTCGCTTCTTTCCGGGGTTTCCCCGGCCGGACGTGAGCTTGGAACAGCTCATCACGCATACTTCTGGGCTTTCGAACTACACCAACGTCGTGCCTGCTGAGACCTATCTGGAGCAGTCGCGTCTGGATCGAACGACTGAGGAGATGGTGTCTGTCGTTGCGGCGGCGACGCCGCTTCAGCTGTTCGCTTCCGGGTCTGGCTGGGCCTACAGCAACTCCGGCTATGTTCTGCTTGGCGCCGTGATCGAGCAGGTTACGGGCTCTTACGCGGACGCGCTGGCGCATCTCGTTGGACCGCTGGGTCTTTCCGCCACAGCTGTTGACGACGCCTCGGACGTCGTTCCCGCCAGGGCGTCAGGATATGTCGCAAGGCCGGATATCGCGGACCGGTTCGCCAACGCGCCCTTTGCCTCCATGAGCTACGCCGGCGCCTCGGGCGCCATGCGATCGACGGCCGATGATCTCGGCCGCTGGCGCTCGGCCTTGCTGGATGGCCGGGTTGTTCGCGAGCCGACCCTGCGCAAGCTGATCACCCCTGTACGGCTCGGAGCAGGAGATCTGCCGACGAGTTCTTCTGGCGAGCCGATCCTGTACGGAGGCGGGGTCTATCTTGACCCAATCGCCGGCGCCCCCGCCCTCCGGGGCGGTGGGACCATCCAGGGCTTCGCGGCGACCTGCGACACGCTGATCGAATCCCGGCAAACCCTGACGATACTTATGAATGTCGATCCCAACAGCGCGTCCGGCCTGTCGACCCTGCGACGCGATCTGAGGCGAGCGATCAACGCTGTCATCGACGCCGCGGTGTGATTTCGGTCCCGAGGCGGCTCCGGCGCTCGCCCGCGATTGACGTGAGTCAGCCCAGGCTGATCGCACTCATCAGCCGCCCGAAATCGGCTTCCCCGTTCACATACGCCCGCCGGTTCGAATAGAACCGCGCCGCGTCCGTGCGCGTGTCGTCGCCGGTCCAGGCGGCGTCGGCGACGCCGGCCTGCTCCAGCCGCCACAGGACGAAGCCCGGCAGGTCGAACAGGCGTTTGTCGGAGGCTTCGCCCGGCGCGAAGAAGCGGGCGCTGCCCGGGTCGTGGTGATCGAACCGCTCCTGATAGTCGGCGCCGACCTCATAGGAGGCCTGGGCGATGCAGGGGCCGATGACCGCGACCATGCGGCGGGGTTCGGCGCCCAGGGCCTGCATGGCTACGACAGTCGAGTGGACGATGCCGCTGAGCGCCCCCTTCCAGCCCGCATGGGCCGCGCCGACCACGCCCGCTTCCGGATCGGCCAGCAGCACCGGGGCGCAGTCGGCGGTCAGGACGGCGCAGATGACGCCGGGCGTCGCGGTCACGGTCGCGTCGCCCTCGGGCCGTTCGCCCTTCCAGCCGGTCTCGGCGACGCGGGCGACGGCGGAATGGACCTGATAGCAGGCGGCGATGTCGTCCGGCGTCCCGCCCAGATGGGCCGCCACGCGGCGGCGGTTCTCGGCCACGGCGGCGGGATCGTCGTTCGAGCCGATGCCGGTGTTCAGCCCCTCGTAGAGGCCGGTCGAGACGCCGCCCTGCCGGGTGAAGAAGCCGTGGCGGACGCCGGCGCGGTCCAGCAGGGGATGGGTGATCGGCTCCAGCGCCATCGTCAGTCCTCGAATCCTGGCACGACCAGCGTCCGCGGCGAGAAGATCGCGCAGGCCTTGAACAGGGCGCCCATCTGGTCGTCGGCGGTCAGGCGGGCCAGCTGGCGGTCGATCACCGGGGCGGCGTCAGGGCGTCCGTCCTTCAGCCGGTCAGCGCGGGCGTCAATGCCCAGAAGCTGCAGGAACTCGCCCTGGCCGAGGCAGCCGGTGACGTCGGCGCCGGCGTGGACGGCGGCCTCCAGCACGGTCGGGAAGTCCGCCCACTGGGTCAGGTCGGCCTCCCCCGGCGTTTCCAGCGGGTCGACCTTCTGGTGGCGGCGCAGGGCCTGGAGCGTATCGCCGGCCTCCGGGCGGGCGCGGCCATAGTCGATCAGCAGGGCCGCGCCGGTGGCCGCCTTCACCAGCGCCGCGACCTCGCGCCCGAACACGGCCTGCTGTTCGGAAATTTCGACTGTCTGGCCCGGCTCGACTGCGAAGGCCGGGCGTTTGAAGCCGCCGGTGATCGCCTTCAGCCCGAAGGTGAGTTCCCCGTCGTCCGTGACTCCGACGCAGCGCTCGGCCCAGCCGTCCTCCGTCTTCACGAACTGGCGGGCAGGCAGGCAGTCCAGCACCTCGTTGGCGATCAGGATGACCGGGGCGTCGGTCTCCATCCGGTCCAGCGACGCGACCCAGCGCGGGTGAATGTCGCTGTCGGCCAGCATGCGGGCCTGGGCATCGCGCAGGGGCGGGCTGGGCTCGATCAGGATCAGGTCGACGGCGCGCAGGAACTCCGGGGCCAGACGGGCGGCGCGCAGGGCGTCGGCCAGCAGGGTGCCGTCGCCCGGGCCGACCTCGACCAGCCGCACCCGCTCAGGCGCGCCGAGCCGCTCCCACAGCTCGACCGCCCACAGGCCGATCAACTCACCGAACATCTGGCTGACCATGGGGGCGGTGATGAAGTCGCCGGTCGCTCCGATGGCGGGCCGGGTCGCATAGTAGCCGCCCTGCGGGTCGTGGAGGCAGCGGGTGACGTAGTCGGCGACGGTCAGCGGCCCGGTCAGGGCGATCTCGCGCGCCAGCCGGTCCTTCAGCGACACTCAGCCCTCCGCGGCCACCGGCGGCCGGCTCCACGCCCGCCAGATCAGCCAGGCGCCGATGATCATCATCGGGATCGACAGCATCATGCCCATGGTCAGGCCCAGCGGCAGGTTCTCCATGCCGGCGTCGGGTTGACGCACGTTCTCCAGCGAGGCGCGCACCAGGCCGTAGCCGAACAGGAAGATGCCGGTGATATAGCCCGGCTTGGCCAGCAGCCGGCCCTTGTAGACGGCGAACCACAGGATCACGGCCAGGGCGATCCCTTCCAGCCCGGCCTCATACAGCTGGCTGGGGTGGCGGGGGACCATGCCGGCGGGGCAGAAGCCGTACATCGCCTCGATGGTGCGGTTGCAGAACACCATGCCCCACGGCGCGTCGGTGGGGCGGCCCCAGAGCTCGCCATTGATGAAGTTCGCCATGCGGCCGAAGAACAGGCCCAGCGGCACCACCGGCGCGACGAGGTCGCCGAGGCTAAGCAGGCGGACCTTGTTCTTCCAGGCGAACCAGACGATCGCCAGGGTGACGCCGATCAGGCCGCCGTGGAACGACATGCCGCCATCCCACAGGCGCAGAAGCGCCAGCCGCTCGCCCCAGTCGGAGCCGGTGAACAGGTCGGCGTAGAGCGACGGCTTGTAGAACAGGGCGTAGCCGAAACGGCCGCCGAGGATGATGCCGAGGGTGATCCACAGCACCAGGTCGTCGAGCTGGACCGTCGTGACCGGCGGCTTGCCGGGTTGCCAGACCGCGTTGTTGCGGGCGAGGCGGTTGGCGTACCACCAGCCGAGAATGATGCCTGCGACATAGGCGAGGGCGTACCAGCGGATGTCCAGCGGACCGATGCTGAACAGGACAGGGTCGAACTCGGGGAATTGCACGGGCGCTCCTGCAGGCGGTTCCTGAAACGGGGTTTAGCAAGCGTCGCCGCGCCCGTCCCTGTAATTTCGGCGCACCGCCCCGCCAAATTGCCGCCATACGCAACCGCGAGAGCAAGGTTTCATTCACCATATCCGGCAACCATGGTTAACGACGTCGCTTGTTCGAGTCGGAGAGTTCCTATGCAGACGCGCAATCCCATCCTCGACGAGTTCGCGAAGCTGACCACGGGCGCGATGGGACTGGCCCAGGCCGCCGGGGAAGAGGCCAAGACCGCCTTCCGGGCCCAGGCCGACCGTTTCGCCGCCGATATGGATCTGGTCCGCCGCGACGAGTTCGACGCACTGAAGGCCGAAATCGCCGCCCTGAGGGCCGAAGTCGCCTCCCTGAAGGCGGCGAAGAAGCCTCAGAGGGGAACGTCCACAGCGGCTTCTCCCGCACAGGACGCAGCCGGTTGAGCCGAATCTGCGAACCCGCCTACCGTTCCCTGAGAGGGCGTGAGTCGCGCCCGGAGACGCCTTGATGGACACTGCCCGGCCCGAAGAAGTTGAGCTTCCCTACGATCCGCTGGATGTCGTGGAGCACGTCCTCGTGGCCGAGAACCTGCCGTTCGACCGCACGGACGAGGGCGATCTCGCCTTCGCCCTGGCCGGCGACTGGAAGGATTACGAGTTGTGGTTCGCCTGGCGGCCGGAGGGGGATTGCCTGCAGCTGTGCTGCGCGCTGGACCTGCAGGCATCGAAGTCGCGCCGGGCCGCGGCCTATGAACTGGTCGGGCTGATCAACCAGCGCACCTGGATGGGCCATTTCGAGGTCTGGGCCGAGGACGGCGAGATCGTCTTCCGCCACTCGCTGGCCCTGCCGATGGGCGAGCGGCCGACGCTGGGCCAGGCGGCCTCGATGATTGACGCGGCGGTCGAGGCGGCGGACCGCTACTATCCCGCCTTCGATTTCATGATCCGCGGCAACAAGAAGCCGCAGGAAGCGATCGACTCCTGCCTGTTCGAGACCGTCGGCACGGCCTGAGGCCATGACGGACCATTCTCCGGGCGGCGCCGTGGTTCTGGTGGGCTGCGGCCGGCTGGGATCGGCCATTCTCGAGGGCTGGCTGGCGACGGGAACCGTTACGCCCGCCGACCTGATCATCCTGACCCCGTCGGAGAAGGCCGCCGCCGAGGCGGCGCGGGCGCGCGGCGCGCTGGTCAATCCGTCCGTGGAAGCGTTGGGCGGGGCGCGCGCCGCGGTGCTGGCGGTGAAGCCGGCGAAGTGGCGGGAGGCGCTCGCCCCGGTTCTCGCAGGTCTGCCGTCCGAGGCGACGATCGTTTCCGTCATGGCGGGCGTGAGAGCGGGCGACATCGGGGCCGTCGCGGGCCGGCCGGTCGCCCGCGTCATGCCAACCACCGGCGTGGCGCAGGCGCGGGGCGTGGCCGCCCTCTGGTCCGGCGACGCCGAAGCGCGCGAGACGGCGCGGGGGCTGTTCGGGTTGATCGCCGAGGTCGTGGATCTCGGAGAGGAGGCCCAGATGGACGCGGCCACCGCCGTCGCCGGATCGGCTCCGGCCTTCATCCATGCCTTCGTTCAGGGGCTGGCGCGGGCGGGCGAGGCGCAGGGGCTTTCGCGGGAAGCGGCCGAGCGGCTGGCGCGCGGGGCGCTGCGCTCGGCCGGAGCCGGGGTGGAGACGGGCTCGTCGCTGGATGACCTGATCGTCCGCGTGGCCTCTCCGGGCGGCACGACCCGGTCCGGGCTCGACGCCATGCAGGCCGGCGGCGACCTCGAACGGGCGGCCAGGGCCGCGGTCGAGGCCGCCGTTCAACGCGCTAGAACGATCAGCGGCTGACGTAGCGCCCTTCGGCCAGACGACTGGCGAGCCGCTGGTAGGCGCGGTCGGCGTCCTGCCAGGTGCTGAAGCCGCGCACCTCGGCGAGGTTGTTCGAGTACCAGTCATAGCTGACCGGGAGCACCTGACCGTCGGCGGTGGTGATGCTGCCTTCGATGGCGGCGCCGCCGATCGACAGGCTGCGATGGGCGTCCAGCCCCGGCCGTTCGGCCACCTGCTGGAACGTCGGACGGTTGGGCTTCAGATCGGTGAGAACCAGATCGATCCGGGCTCCGTCCAGGCCACCGCTACGGGCCAGCGTCCGGCGGACGATCTCAGCGAGGCGGTCGGCCTGTTCCCGTACGTCGCGTTCGCCCAATTCATCGACCTTGTCCTGAAGGTCGGGGCCGAGAGTGACGTTGATCGAGGCAGGGTCGGCGAAGGCCGGACCGGCGGCTAGGGCGAGAACGGCTCCGACAGGAGCCAGAAAGGCGAGTTTGCGCATCATCTATCCTCCGACACCCCTGTCGAAAGGGAAGATGGGCCCCACGGCTCCGCTTCGCAATCCTCCCCCGAGCGAAAGCGCCGGGGAGGTATCAGCCGGGCAGGCGGACGGCGGCGCGCAACCCGCCCAGATCGCTGCGTTCGAGGGCGATGTCGCCGCCGTGGCTGCGGGCCACGTCGCGGGCGATGGCCAGGCCGAGGCCGACGCCCTTGCGGTTCTGGTTGCGCGAGGCGTCGAGCCGCGAGAACGGACGGAAGGCTTCCTCGTGCATCTCGTCCGGAATGCCGGGCCCGTCGTCCTCGACCGTGATCTCCAGCCCGCCGGAGGGCAGGGCGCGGGCGGCGAGGCGGACGTGCTCCCCGTGGGCGGCGGCGTTGCCGGCGAGATTGGCGAGGGCGCGCTTGATGGCCAGCGGGCGAAGGCTGGCGGTCAGGCCATCCGCGACCTGGATCTCGACCTCGGCCCCGGCGCGGCGGGCGTCCTCCGCAGCGACGCGGAGCAGATTGCCGACAGACACGACCTGCGCCGCCTCACCGGCCTCGCCGCGGGCGAAGGCGAGGTATTCGTCGATCATGTGCTCCATCTCGTCGAGATCGCCCAGCATGGCCGAGGAGCGCTTGAACGGCGGGGCAAGGGCCAGCTCCAGCCGCAGGCGGGTCAGCGGCGTGCGCAGGTCATGGCTGACGGAGGCCAGCAGGGCGGTGCGCTGTTCGATATGGCGCTGGATGCGGTCGCGCATGTCCATGAAGGCCTTGGCCGCCGCCCGAACCTCCCGCGCGCCGTGCGGCTTGAAGCGTTCGCGGGCCTCGCCGCGCCCGAAAGCCTCGGCCGCCTCGGCGAGCCGCTCGATAGCCCGGACCTGATTGCGGATGAACAGGATGGCCACGCCCATCAGCAGGATGGTGGCGATGAACAGCCAGACGACGAAGATGTGCGCCTGGGTGGCCACAGCCCGCTCGCGGGGGGCGATGACGCGCAGCACGCCGTCGGGATGCTGCACGCGGATGTCGACATAGGCCGGATACTGGGTGGTCGAAAACCAGACGGGCCGGTCGACCCGCGACTCCAGAGCCTCCTCAAGGGTGCGGTCGACCACGCCGATGGGGCCGCGCTCCTGCTCCCGGGGCAGTACGTCGCCCTCGCGCAGGTCGACGGACAGGGACATCGAGCGCTGGGCGCGGTCGGCGATGATGGCGAGGTTCCGCGGCGTCGGATCGTCGGCGTAGCTCTCCGAGGCCCAGGCGATATCGCCGGCCAGGCCTTCGGACAGGCGGGCTGTGACGGTCTGCCAGTGCATGTCGAAGAACGCCCAGGTGACGGCCACCTGCATGACCAGCACGGGCAGGACGATGATCAGCAGCGACCGGCCCCACAGCGAGGTCGGCAGGCGCCGCTTCAGCACCCGGGCCCAGACGCCGGCGGGAAGCAGCCTCATCGGCGGTTCAGTCCGGGGCCAGCATGTAGCCGACGCCGCGCACGGTCTGGAGGTAGCGTGGGTTCTTCGGGTCGGCTTCCAGCTTGCGGCGCAGGCGGGTCACCTGGACGTCGACGGCGCGGCCGGTAATGTCGGCGGTGTCGGGCGACAGGCTCATCCGCTCGACCGGGGCGTGGGCGTGGATGGCCAAGGTCTTGAGCAGCTGGGCCTCGGCCTCGGTCAGGCGCTGCGGTTTGCCGTCCTTCGACAGCTCGAGCCGCTCCATGTCGAACACGGCCGGGCCGAGCTTGATCTCGCGCGGGGTCAGCGGCTTGCCACCGGTGCGGCGCAGGATGGCGTCGACGCGCAGGGCCAGTTCGCGCGGATCGAACGGCTTGGACATGTAGTCGTCGGCGCCGCGCGACAAGCCCTCGATGCGGTCGTCCGGATCGCCGCGCGCGGTGAGCAGCAGCACGGGGGTCTTCGAGGTCTCGGCCTTGGAGCGAACCCAGGTGGTCAGGTCGAAACCGCTCTCGCCGGGCATCATCACGTCCAGCACCACGAGGTCGAACTCGATCAGTTCCATAAGCCGCTTCGCCGCGGCGGCATGGGCGGCGCCGGTGACGCGATAACCCTCGCGGGCGAGGAATTCCTTGAGCAGCTCGCGGATGCGGTCGTCGTCGTCGACGACCAGCAGGTGGCGGCCGGCGCCGGGACCGGCGATCGGACCGGAGCGGCCGTGAGTGCGAACGTCGCTCATGCGGCGGCGATCCGGCCCGTCGGGCAGGCGTTGACCTGGGCGGTTCGGACGGGTCTAACCCGGGGACAGACGCGGGAGACGTTCTTCAATGGCCTTCGTTCCTTTCGACGATCGTGACGGCTGGATCTGGATGGACGGCGATTTCGTACCCTGGAGGGACGCGAAAACGCACGTTCTGACCCATGCCCTTCACTACGGCTCGTCGGTTTTCGAGGGTGAGCGTATGTATGACGGCGAAATCTTCAAGCTGACCCCGCATAGCGAACGCCTGAAGCGCTCTGCAAACCTGCTGGATTTCGACCTTCCGTACAGCGTGGCCGAGATCGACGCGGCCTGCAAGGCGACCTGCGAGAAGATGGGCCTGGCCGACTGCTATGTGCGGCCCGTGGCCTTCCTCGGCCCGGAGACCGTCAGCGTCTCGGCCATCAACAACAAGGTGCGCGTGGCCATCGCGGTGTGGGAGTGGCCCAGCTATTTCGACCCCGAGACCAAGGCCCGCGGAATCCGGCTGGAATGGTCGAAATGGCGCCGGCCGGACCCCGCGACGGCCCCGTCGGCGGCCAAGGCGGCGGGCCTCTACATGATCTGCACCATGTCCAAGACGGCGGCCGAGCGGCGCGGCTATGCTGACGCCATGATGCTGGACTGGCGCGGCTATGTCGCCGAGGCCACCGGCGCCAACGTCTTCTTCGTCCAGGACGGCGTGCTGCACACCCCGCCGGTCGACGCGATCCTCGACGGCATCACCCGCCAGACCGTGATCGAGATGGCCAAAGCCAGGGGCATCGAGGTGGTCGTGCGCCACATCCGCCCGGAGGAGCTGGCCACCTTCAGCGAATGCTTCCTGACCGGCACGGCCGCCGAGGTGACGCCGGTGAGCGAGATCGGCGAATACCGGTTCACCCCCGGCGCCCTGAGCCTCGGCCTGATGGAAGACTACGGCCGGCTGGTGCGGCGGCAGGTCTGAGATTTGGCACGGTTTTGCGGAATCGGGGCGCCAACCCTGCCAAAATCGGCCACGCGGTCCGAATGCAAACAACGGCTTGAGCCGACAGACGCTCGCAACCGTGCCCGAAACGGCCCGTCTCCGGCGCGGCTGGATCGCTGCGTCGATCGATAGATTTTTAAAGACCTGGGCTGCCGTCGCGCTGCCCCTGACGTGGGATGGCCAAGCCGATGATCGCGGGCCGGCAAGGAATAAATTCCTGATTGAGCGACCCCTCTCCCGCCGGGAGAGGGGTTGAGCTGCGGGAACGGAGTGATCGGCAAGGCCAAGGGTTGAGGGGCTGTTGTCAGCGGAAGTCGGCTCGCATCCGACCCTCACCCTTTCGCCCAAGTCCAGTCGCCCTCGCGGGCTCCCGGGCTCCCGGGCGCTCAAGCCCTCTCCCGCTGGGCGAGGGTCGCCTAGGCGGCGACCGGCTTGCGACGGCGCACGACGGCCCACCAGACGGCGCCGCCGATGATGGCGACCGGCAGTAGCACCGATCCGATGGTGATCAGCATCGCCAGCATGCCCATCGACAGGCCGAAGGCGTCGGAGAGGGCGCGGGCGACCGGGCGGGTCGAGCTGTTGGCGCCCATGACGCCGCCCTGGCGATACTCCAGCGTCAGCTGCGCACTCTGGACCCGTTCGTTCAGCGCCTTCAGCTCGAGCTGCTGTTGGTCGTATTCGCGCTGAAGGCGGCCGAGCTGGCGTTCGATCTCCAGCCGCTGCTCCAGGGTTCCGCCTGAGCGACGCTGCAGTTCGCGGATGCGCTCGGCGAGCGAGGCGGCGGTCGCTGCGCCCGTCGCGGCTGCGTCGATGCCGCCCGTGACGTCCTCGCCCTCGGTCAGGGCCTCCTCCAGCCGGCCGCCGGCGTTCTGGGCGTCGAGCGCGAGACCGGCGCGGAAGCGGTTGATCCACTCGGGCTGACCACGCAGCTCGAGCCGTCCGCCGGGGCGGCGCGAGGCCCAGTCCGCGTTGGCCGACACCACCTGGCACAGACCCGGGCCGGCCGTGACGCAGGCGAACTCGTGCCGGCTCATCAGCTCGGCCCCGCGGTCGGTAGGCACCGACATCACATAGCTGAAGGCGTAGGCGATCTTCGCGATGGGCGCGAGCGGGGCAGGGGGCGGCGGGGCGACTTCGGCAAGGACGGGAGCGATAGCCGGGGCGGAGGGGGGCGCCGCCTCCGCCACCGCGGCCTGCGGGCGAACGCTCATCGAAACCGTCGCATCGGCCTGGGTGACCGGGGCTCTTTCAGCGGCGTCAGGGACCGGAGGCGCGACGTTGAGCCGGACGTCGGCCTCTTCGGCGGCGTAGTCGGAGGAGGGCGCCTTCTCCGCCGGTTGGCAGGCGGACAGAACCAGTGCGCTGGCGGCGGCCAGCATCAGAGCCTTTCGCATCGTCGTTCTCCCTGTCGCCGTGGTGATCACGGTTCCGTGATGGCGCGCCGGGATCGCGGCGAACTGTGGGCCGGGGTGAAGCGGAACCTTGGCCGCGCGGCGTCTTCTTCACGTCGTGGTTGCCGTCGGCCCGGCGGCGCGAACCGGCGGCTTGCCATTCCCGGGCGCGTGGCGTTCAACGGGACAGGGACCGGCGGGGAGCCGGTCGGGGAAAGCGTCCATGTTCAGCGTCCTGAACCTGCAGAGCCTGTTGGGGCTCGCCGTCATCGTCGCCGCCTGCTGGGCGCTGTCCGAGAACCGGCGCGCCTTTCCGTGGAAGCTGGCGCTGGGCGCGATCGCGGTGCAGGCGGCGCTGGTGCTGGCCCTGTTCGCCATTCCCGGCTCGCAGGCGGTGCTGGCGGCGATCACCGGCGCGGTCGACGGACTGAACAGGGCCACCGAGAGCGGGACCCAGTTCGTGTTCGGCTATCTGGCCGGAGGCGACCAGCCCTATGCGGTGACCAACCAACGGGCCCTGTTCACCTTCGCCTTCAAGGTGCTGCCGCTGATCCTGGTGATCTCGGCCCTGTCGGCGTTGCTGTGGCACTGGAAGGTGCTGAAGTGGATCACCCACGGCTTCGGCATCCTGTTCCAGCGCACCATGGGGCTGGGCGGCGCGTCGGCGCTGGCGGTGGCGGCGAACATATTTCTCGGCATGATCGAAAGCCCGATCGTGATCCGGGCCTATCTGGACAAGCTGACCCGGTCGGAGCTGTTCCTGCTGATGGTGGTGGGTCTGGCGACCGTGGCCGGATCGACCATGGTGGCCTATGCGGCCATCCTAGCGCCGGTGATGCCGAACGCGGCGGGGCATGTGCTGGTCGCCTCGATCGTCTCGGCGCCCGCCGGCATCCTGCTGGCCCGGATCATGATCCCGGAGACGCCGGGCGAGGGCGGGGCGCACGCCGACTACGACTCCGCCCTGAAATACGACAGCGCCATCGACGCCATCGTCAGGGGCACCGCCGACGGGCTGATGGTGGTCCTGAACATCTCGGCGGTGCTGATCGTGTTCGTGGCGCTGGTGGCGCTGGTCAACCTCATGCTCGGCGGCTTCTGGCTGTTCGGGGACGAGGTCACTGTCGAGCGGCTGCTCGGCTGGGTGTTCATGCCGGTGGCGTGGCTGACCGGGGTGGAGTGGTCCGAGGCGGGCCGGGCCGGCTGGCTGCTGGGGGTCAAGCTGACCCTGACCGAGTTCGTCGCCTTCATCGAGCTGGGCAAGATCCCGGTCGGCGAGATGAGCGAGCGGACGCGGATGCTGATGACCTATGCGCTGTGCGGCTTCGCCAACATCGGTTCGGTGGGGATAACGGTGACGGGACTGAGCGTGCTGATGCCGGAGCGCCGCGAGGAGGTGCTGGGCATGGTCTGGAAGGGGCTGTTCGCCGGCTTCCTGGCCACGCTGATGGCGGCGGCGGTTGTGGGGACGATGCCCGCCGCCATATTCCGCTGACGCCGGAGACCTGATCGATGAAGCTCTACACCTCTCACCGCGCACCCAATCCGCGCCGGGTGCGCTGGGTCATGGCCGAGAAGGGCATCGAGGACGTCGAACTGGTCGAGGTCGACATTCTCGCCGGGGAGCACAAGACGGCGGAATATCGCGCGCGGGTCGGCGTGCCGCACGTGCCGTCGCTGACGCTGGACGACGGCACGACGATCTCGGAATCGATCGCCATCGGGCGGTATCTGGAGTCTCTGTATCCCGAGCCCAACCTGTTCGGCCACGACGCGCGGGAGCAGGCGATCGTCGAGATGTGGACGCGGCGCGCGGAGTTCTATCTCGCCAATCCGATCATGCTGAGCGTGCGCCATTCGCATCCGGCGCTGGCCGCGCTGGAGGCGACCCAGCTGCCGCAGGTGGCGGAGTACAACCGGGTGGCCGCCGAGCATTTCATGAAGACGCTCGACCGCCATCTGGCTGACCGGGAGTTCATCGCCCTGGACCGGTTCACCATCGCCGACATCGTCGCCGTCGTGGGCCTCGATTTCGCGCGTCTGGTCCGCTACCGCCCGCCCGAGGAGCTGGTGAACCTGGGGCGCTGGCTCGGGGCGTGCCGGGCCCGGCCGGCGGCGAAGGCCGGGGCCTGAGCGCCGCTCCGCTGCGTTGACCCGGGCAGGCTGCGGGGGCAGCATCCGGCCCCATGAGCGACCAGCCCGACCTCTACCCCGTCCCTTCCGAGTGGGCGCAGCGCGCCCGCATGAACGCCGGCGCCTATGAGGCGGCGAGGACGGCGGCGCGCGAGACCCCGGACGCCTTCTGGAGCGAGCAGGCCCGGCGGCTGGACTGGTTCACCGCGCCGTCGAGGATCAAGGACGTGTCGTTCGACAAGGCGGATTTCCGCATCCGCTGGTTCGAGGACGGGGTTCTGAACGTCGCCCATAATTGCCTCGACCGGCATCTAGAGACGCGCGGCGACGAGACGGCGATCATCTGGGAGGGCGACGACCCGAACCAGTCGGGCAAGCTGAGCTATCGCGAGCTGCACCGCGAGGTGTGCCGCATGGCCAATGTGCTGAAGGGCCTTGGCGTGGTGAAGGGCGACCGCGTCACCCTTTATCTGCCGATGATCCCGGCGGCGGCGGTGGCCATGCTGGCCTGCGCCCGGATCGGGGCGGTGCATTCGGTGGTGTTCGGCGGCTTCTCGCCCGACAGCCTGTGCGGACGGATCGAGGACTGCGGCTCCAAGGTCGTGATCACCGCCGACGAGGGGCTGCGCGGCGGCAAGCGGGTGCCGCTCAAGGCCAACGTCGACGCGGCGCTGCAGAAGGGGGCCGGCGCCCTTGTCGAGAAGGTGCTGATCGTCTCGCACACCAACGCCGACATCCCGATCGTCGAGGGCCGCGACGTGCGCTACGGCGAGGCCAAGCACGGCGCGTCCGACGAGTGTCCCTGCGAGCCGATGAAGGCCGAGGACCCGCTGTTCATCCTCTACACCTCGGGCTCGACGGGGAAGCCGAAGGGCGTGCTGCACACCACGGGCGGCTATCTGTTCTGGGCGGCCTGGACGCACGAACTGGTGTTCGACTACCGGCCGGGCGAGGTGTTCTGGTGCACCGCCGACGTCGGCTGGGTCACCGGCCACAGCTATTGCGTCTACGGCCCGCTGGCCAATGGCGCGACCACGCTGATGTTTGAAGGCGTGCCGAACTATCCCGACCACAGCCGCTTCTGGCGGATCGTGGACAAGCACAAGGTGGAGATCTTCTACACCGCCCCGACGGCGCTGCGGGCCCTGATGCGCGAGGGCGACGGACCGGTGAATGCGACCTCGCGGGCCTCGCTGCGCCTGCTCGGCACCGTCGGCGAGCCGATCAATCCGGAGGCCTGGCGCTGGTATCACGAGGTGGTCGGCGAAGGGCGCTGCCCGATCGTCGACACCTGGTGGCAGACCGAGACAGGGGGCATACTGGTGTCGCCGCTGCCGGGCGCGACGGACCTGAAGCCGGGCTCGGCGACGAAGCCGCTGCCGGGGGTCGAGCTGCAGCTGGTCGACGCCGACGGGGAGGTGCTGGAGGGCGCGGCCTCGGGCAATCTGTGCATCGCCGACAGCTGGCCAGGTCAGATGCGCACGGTCTGGGGCGACCATGCCCGCTTCTTCGACACCTATTTCAGCACCTGGCCGGGCAAGTATTTCACCGGCGACGGCTGCCGCCGCGACGACGACGGCTACTACTGGATCACCGGGCGGGTCGACGACGTGATCAACGTCTCGGGACATCGCATGGGCACGGCCGAGGTCGAGAGCGCCCTAGTGCTGCACGAGGCCGTGGCCGAGGCGGCGGTGGTCGGCTTCCCGCACGACATCAAGGGGCAGGGCATCTACGCCTATGTGACCCTGAACGCCGGCGTCGAGCCGGACGAGGCCCTGCGCAAGGCACTGGTCGATCAGGTCCGCAGGGAGATCGGGCCGATCGCCGCGCCCGACGTGATCCAGTGGGCCCCGGGCCTGCCCAAGACCCGCTCGGGCAAGATCATGCGGCGCATCCTGAGGAAGATCGCCGAGAACGACGTTGGCGCCCTGGGCGACACCTCCACCTTGGCCGATCCGGCGGTGGTCGAGGACCTGGTGCGCAACCGGGCCGGCGCCGATGGCGGTTGAGCCCGCCGAACTGCGTGAAGCTGTTCGGGCGGCCCTCGGCTGTTCGCCGGAGGTGGCGGAGGCCCTGGCGGCGAGCGCGACGGCGCGGGACTATGCTCCCCGGACGGTGATCCTGCGCTACGGCGACCGCTGGAGCCATGCGTATCTGGTCGTGGCGGGGCGGGCCCATGCGCTGGTCTACGGCCTCGACGGGCAGATGGTGCTGGTCCACGAGTATCGCACCGGAGACATCTTCGGCGCGGTGGCGGCGACCGAGGTTTCCCCGGCCGAGGCCGATGTCGTCGCCGCCGACCCGACCCGCGCCGCCTGCGTGCCGGCCGCCGATTTCGTGATGCTGGTCGAACGTCACGGTTCGCTGGGCCTGCTGCTGGTCCGGTCGCTGCTTTCCCAGTTGCGCGCTACCAGCGCCCGGATGGTCGACCGGACGACCTTGTCGGCGCCGGGGCGGGTCTATGCCGAGCTGCTGCGTCTGGCCCGCCTCGGCGACGGGACCGTCATCCGCCCGGCGCCGGTGCTCGCCGCGCTGGCGGTGAGGGTGCAGAGCACTCGCGAAACCGTGTCCCGCGCGGTCAGCGCCCTCGAGCGGCGGGGCATCGTGCGGCGCGAGGACGATGCGCTGGTCATCGTCGCCGCGCAGCGTCTCGAGGAACTGGTCGTCTAGCGCCCGGCGGGCGCAAGGGCGTAGAGGCCGATCGTCTCGCCGCCGCTCGACAGGTCGCCCACGTAGGGGGTCTCGCCCGCGGCCAGGCTGGTCCAGCTGTGCAGGGCGGCCGCGAAGCTCTCGCTGACGTGGGTCGCGCCCGGCGGGGTCGAGGCCAGCAGATCAGACGCCAGTCCGGCGGCGGAACCGACGAGCGCGGACGGCCCGCCGAACGGGTTCTCCACCCGCCGCGCGACGCCATAGTGGCCGGCGATGCGCGGCGCGCCCGCCCCGAAGGCTCCGCCGATCAGGCTGGCGGCCTCGGCGGCCTGAGCCGGATCGGCGAACGCCAGATGGAGGGCGTCTCCGGCGAACACCGGGGGCGTGAGCGGCCGGGCCGCGCCGGCCAGCGCCTCCGCGGCGCGCCGCAGGGCCGCAGGCGTGGTCGAGCCGGCGGACGAAGCCCCGTCGAAGCCGATCGCCAGCAGGGCGGCCAGGACGCCGTCACCCGGCCCGTCCGGCAGATGTTTCCCGCCGGGCGCCGCTCCCGACGGCCGGGGCCGGTCCAGCTGCGTCTGACGGCGTCCGCTCCGCCGCCAGTGGGCGCCGATCAGACCGGTCGCGCTGGTAGGGGTTTCCGGATCGGTCAGCAGCAGCTGAACCGCCTCGCTGGCCAGCGAGGCGGCCTTCATCACAGCCCGGCCCATGGCGACCTCGGCCGCGAGGCGGATGTGGAGCATGGTCGTCGCCGTGAGCCGGGGATCGACCACCGAAACGGCGGCCGCCCGGGCCAGAACCGCATCGAACCGCGTCGGCCAGTCGCCTCCCAGCGGGGCGGCGGAATCGGCCCGGAACACGGCCGGCGGCGCGGGCAGCACGAGATGGAGCTCGGCGCCGCGAGCCAGCACGGCCTCGGCGACGATCAGGTCCGCGCCGCCGGCCAGCGCGCCCCAGGCGAAACCGATGCGCTCCTCCGCCAGCAGGGCCGCGATGCGGTCGCGCAACCCGGCGTCCTCGTCGACCCCCATATGCCCCGCGAAATGCAGGCTGCGGGGCGGCTGCAACGGGGCCAGCCAGCCGGCGTCCTCGCCGAGGGTTTCGAGGATCAGGCTGAACTGCCGAAGGGCCGAGGCGTGGTCTTCCCAGGCTTCGGGCGCCAGTCGACAGGCGGCCTCGAGCGCGGCCTGCGCCTCGCCCGCGCGGCCCAGCAGCAGCAGGGCTTCCGCCCGGGTGGCGCCCAGATAGTAGGGCGTCTCCGGCCCGGTATCGCCGGCGTCCAGCTTGTCCAGCACGTGGCGGGCCCGCTCTTCGGCCATGGTCCGGTCGCCGGCGAGCAGGGCGAGGGTGGCGGCGTTGATCAGGTGGTAGGTCGCGCCGCTCAGGTCCGCCGCCCGGGCATAGGCGTCGCCCGCCTCGCGCCACAGGCGGGCGCGGTCGGAGGCAGGCGCCCGCCGCGCCTCGTCCTTGAGCAGACGGCCGTGCACGCTGAGCGTGGCGGGGTCATCGGCCACCGAAGCGAGGCCCGCCTCCTCGAACAGCCGTCTCGCCCGGTCCAGGGCTCCGGACCGGGCGAGGGCGATGATGACGGGGAGAGACGCGGGAGGGGTGCGGGTCAAGTCGAACGCTCACTCATCCTCAGGGCATGGCTTTCCCCAGAGAGGGTAGGGAAATTTGCCCCCGTCGTTGGGGATGTCCGGGTCGATGGGGTCTTCCCGCAGTCCAAGCTGGGAGACATCGACGTTGCAGATGAACCTCTGGCGCTCGTTCCCGCAACGGGCGTTCACCCCGAAATAGATCATTCGGCAGCCATCGCCCGTCGGGCCATCGCCGTCCGCGAGCTTCCCGCGAGGCATGACGTGCATGAGGCCCCAGTTGTCATCCTGATGGTCGTCCCGGGTCGTAATTCCGGGGGCTCCCGGCTTGAACTGCCACTTCTCTTTCTCGTCGAGTTCGATGACCAGCCAGCACTGCTCGCTGACGAAAATGTTGATGGGTCGCTTCTCCCCGGAATCGTTCCCCGCTTGCTGATAGGTGTCGTCGGCGGGCGGCAGTCGACCGTTCACGCGCGCATCGATGAAATCCTCGATGGTCATGCCGCGCACGACATGACTGCCCGGCTGCGGGACAATCCTTTTTCCCTCGGGCTTCGTCCGATCGACTGTGTACCGGGTGTAGACGATTTCCACCGGTTCAAAGCCGTCCGGCCTGTCCTTCGGCAGTTTGACGCCCGGCACAGTCGCCGTGGTTTCCGTTTCGCTGTTCATTGCAGTCTCTCCCTCTCCATCCGTTCCAGCGCGACGAGATTGTCGGCCGTCTTGCGGCGTAGGGCCGCCCAATCTTCATTGGCGGGGTCGTGGGCCACCATGGCCTCCGCGCCCCTCAGCGCCGCCTGAAGCCTCTGGCGCGCCAGGTCGGGCCGTCTGGCCGCGTACTCCAGAGACGCCAGCGCCCGGTACAGGGCGACCTCGCGCAGGCGGGCCTCCATGTTCGCCGGGTTTTTCGCCAGAAGGCGGCGGACGATGATTTCCTCGGCGAGACGGTGCTCGCGCGCCTTCGCGTCGTCGCCGTTGAAGCGCCAGGCGTCGGCCAGCCAGGCGTGGCGGTTGGCGAGATCGAGCGCATAGGCGTCCGGATGAGCCGAGGCCGCGACCGCCGCCTGCATGCGCGCGAGGGCGATCCGGCAGCGCTCCAGCGCCTCGGCCGGACGCGGCGGCTCGGCCAGCGCCAGACTGCACAGATTGCCGTGAGCGAACCCGGCCTCACGAAGGTATTCGGCGTTCTCCGGCTCGCGCGCCGCCAGTCGGTCAGCCAGCACCCGATAGCTTTCGAAAGCCGCTTGCGCCTCGTCCGGACGCTGCCGCGCGAAGGCGAGCTCTCCTATGGCCTGTTCGCTTTGGCCATGGGCCCACATACGGTCCGGATTGTCGGGATCGGCGGCGAGCAGGGCGGCCGTGGTGCGCCGGGCCTGTTCAAACTGGCGCATCGCCGCATCGAATTCGCCGCGCGTCTGGAGGTCCTCGCCAATGGTCAGCAGCACCCGCGCGCATCGTTCCAGCGAGTCAGGCGGGAGTCGCTCAAGGTCCTGGGCCTCGCAATATCGCAACGCCCGCGCGTTGACCGCGTCCAGCGCGTCCAGCCGGCCGACTCCTTCCAGGGTGTCTCGTAGATCGGTGAGCATGAACTCGACCATTCCCTCGGCTTCGGCGCGCTGGCGCTCGGCTTCCCGCCGGGCCCCGATGGCCGTGGCGGTCAACAGGGCCATGGCTAGCATCCCGGCCAGCGCCGCCACCGTGACGGCCGTCACGGCCCGCATCCGTCGCTGGGCGTCGCGCTGGACCAGCTCGTCGAGGCCGACGCCGACGACGCCGGCGACCAGTTTGAGGAAGCCCAGACGGGATCCGTCGCCGGCGGGCCGCAGATCGGCGGCCAGCGGCTCACGGGTCCCGTCGGCGAGCGTGGCGGGAAACGCCTCCGCCGGCGTTCCCGCGATCAGCGCCGCCAGCACCGGCCGGTCGGGATGCAGCGACCGGAACAGTTCCACCTCGCGGGCGACCCAAGGCGACTGCCGCGCGGCGGGCGAGCAGACCACGATCAGACCGGCCGAACCGGCCAGGGCCGCGCGCACCTCCTCGCTCAGGCTGTCGGCGGCGGGCAGGTCCTCACGATCCCGGAAGATGGGGCCGAGGCGGCGCGGAATGGGGCCTCTGGGGGTGGTTCGGCCGACCAGCCGCTTCGGCAGGACATACCGCTCCAGCCGTCGGTGGAGGCGGCGGCCCGCGGCCGCGTCCTGATGGCTGTAGCTGATGAAGGCCCGATACCGCGCGGGTCCGCCGCCGCCCTCGTCCATCCTCCCCTCCCGCGGGCACGCTGCCAGAGAGTGAGCCGCCGCACAATCGGAGCGTGACGGCCGTCACGGACGGCTCCTTGAGGCCCGGGCAGTGTCGAGCCGGGCGTGGCGGCGCAGGAGCGTCCGGACCGTGGCCCAGGTTTGAGGGAGGATCGAGATGTTTGAGTTGAATGGGAGTTCGGACGGGACGGGCGGGCGGTCCGCGGTGGCGATCGCCATGGCGGCGCTTATCGCGGCGGCGCCGGGCGCCGCGGCTCCGGGGAGCGCGACGGCGCAGGTGCCTCCGGTCGCGGGCTCGCTCGCGACCGGAGCCGTCGTCGACCAAATCGCGGACCGGTTGAACGAAGCCCTCGACAAGGCGACGGCCAGTGGCGACTTCCTGGCGATGCGGGCCTCGCAGGAGGCGCTGTACGTCATCGACGCCTTCAAGAAGGCCAACCAGGAGCTGCTGGACGACGCCTTCGACCGCATCGGCGACGAGCGCCGGGCTCTGCTCAACGGGTTGCGCGAGACGACGCGGGCCATCGAGGAGGGGCGCATCGACACCCTGCAGAAGCTGCAGGACACCGGTGACCAGATGGATCGTCTGGTGCGGGATTCCACGTTCAAGCGCCAGCCGGTGGTCTATCGCTATCGCGGAAGCATCGTGACGCCCGGCGAGACGCAGGACATCCGTCTGACGGTTTCCGGCTACCGGCTGACGACCGACCAGCCGTACCTGCTCTTCCGCGGGCAGCGGTATCCGGCGATCGAGGAGGGGGATACGCTCCGCTTCGAGCTTCCCCGCAACCTTTTCACGGCCGACCCGGCGCGGCTCAAGTCGGAGACGGCGACACTGGTTCTCTTCGCCCGCCACGGCGGCTTCCTGGGCATCGGGGAGAAGACCCGCGAGGAGCGCACGAACATCAATCTCGTCACCCTGCCCGGGCAACTCGGCTCGGTCGACGTTCAGTACACCGAGATCGCCACGGTCCGGCGCGAACAGCCGTTCGTGCGCGAGGAGTCCCACCGCAAGAGCGGATATGGCGGATGGGACTGCAGAAGTTTCGCCCACAATCCCACGCGGGCGGATCGGCGCTTCAATCCCGACCGATCGAGTGTCCGCCAAGGATCCGGGAATTCGAACGGAAGGCTGCAGGACGTATCTGTAAGGGATTCCGGCATCTCCTACCGGATTTGCGCCCGCCGCCGGCAATGGGACAGCGGTCCCGGCTACCGGCACGCCCATGTCAACGCGGTCGAGGTGTGGAATGAAACCGAGAACCGGCCGCGCGCGGCGACCCAGCCGCTGACCTGGACGACGGATGCGGTGTTCCCCATCCCGGAGGACAACAGCGGTCTTCTGATCAAGGTCACCGACTTCACCGGGGTGCAGCGCGTGGTTCCGGCCTCGGGTGGGGACGCAGGACGCTACGCCACGGTCACCTACGACCCGGACAGCGATGCGGTGCTGGTCCGACCGAAGGTTCCGGCGGATCTCAACGCCCTCTGAGCAGGCGTGGAGGAGGGAGTCCGGCTGTGCCGGCTCCCGTCTTCCCTCATCCGGCCGGCGTGGGGCCGGTTGACACGACTCGCGGTTGCGGGCGGGTAGTGGGCGGGGCCGTGAGAGCCTCGCTGACGGCCTGCACGAGACGCCGTCGAGCCGGGGGGGCGAACGCGAAGATGGACGGCGAGCCGCCGAAGCTGACGTTCCGTGGGCGCTTCCCCCTGGTCCTGCCGGGCGCGGGCCGGGTGCTGCGCGACCCCGAAGCTCACTGGCCGCCGGAGATCCTGGAACGGTCGGCCATCGAGGCCTCGGCAGCGGGTCGCCGGCTGGTGCTGCTGGCTCATCCAGAGGCCGTCAACGAGGTGCTGCAGAACCAGGACGGCGCCTTTCCACGGGCCCGGCTGCATGACCGGATGCTGGGCGCCAGCTATGGCGACAACCTGTTGCGCGGCGACCGGGCGGACTGGCGCCGCCAGCGGCGGGAGCTGCTGCAGCCGTTCAACGCCCCGGGGGCCGAGGCGCCGGAGGCGCGCATCGGCGCGGCTTGCGAGCGTATCCTGGACGAATGGCCCGGGACGCCGGAGGGCGCGCCCGTCGACGTGATCCGAGATGCTCGGCGCTTCACCCTCGACAGCTTGTGGCGCAGCTTCTTCTGCGACGAGGCCCAGGCCGGGGCCGTCGAACCGTTGGTCGAGACCACTGCCCTGCAGGTGGATGCGCACGAAGCCGCGCCCCTCACCGCGCATCTCGAGGACCTCAGGCCATTGGCGGCCGTGGCGCTGGACCGGGAGCGCGCGCGGCTGTCGGCCGAGGGCGGCGAAGCGGCGGGCGTCGATCCCAACACCATGCTGCTGTTCCTGCATGCCGGACACGACAACGTCGCCGCGGCGCTGGCGTGGGCCTTCTGGCTGCTGGCGGAGCACCCGCAGTGGCAGGCGCGGGTGAGAGAGGAATGGCGCGGGCACGACCTGCGCACCGGCTTCGACGCCGGCGCGTTTCCTGCGGCGGGGGCGGTCATCAGCGAGACGCTGCGCCTCTACCCGCCGATCATGCACCTGATCCGGGAGGTGAACCGGGACTTCGAGGTCGACGGTCAGATCATCGCCGGAGGCTTTACAGCCGTCCTGAGCCTCTACGCCATGCACCGGAACCGGCAGTGGTGGGACGAGCCGGACGCCTTCCGGCCGGGCCGGTTCCTGAAGGCCGCGCCAGACCTGCGCCGCCGTCTGTTGTGGGCGCCGTTCGGGACCGGACCGCGCGGCTGCGTCGGCTCGGCCTTCGCGCGGACGGAAATGATCGTCGCCCTCGGGACCTCGCTCGACCGGTTCGAACTTCTGCCGGGCCCGGAGCGGATGACATGCCGGGTCGATTTCGTGCTGCGCCCGGAAGGACGTCCGGCGGTAACGGTGCGGCCGCTGGATCGTGACGGGACCCGGGACGCCGCCGCCCGATGAATTTCCATTCGATCGACTACCTGCTGTTCCTGCCGGTGGTGGTGGTGCTCTACTACGCCGTCCCGCAACGCTTCCGCTGGCTGCTGCTGCTGCTCGCCAGCAACGCCTTCTACGGCAGCTGGCGACTCGAGTTCCTGCCGCTGCTGTGGTTGACGACGGGGATCGATTACGCCGTGGGTCGGGTGCTACCAGAGGTGGAGGATCAGCGGCTGCGGCGCCTCCTGCTGGCGCTGAGCCTGACCAGCAATCTGGGCCTGCTGCTGTTCTTCAAATACTTCGCGCTGGCGGCGAACACGACGTTGAGTCTGTGGCACGGTGGCGAGCCGGGCGCGTTCGAGCCGATCGACATCATCCTGCCGCTGGGCATCTCGTTCTACACCTTCCAGACGCTCGGCTACGTGATCGACGTCTATCGTCGTCGGCGTGAGCCGGAGACCCACCTCGGCTATTTCGCCGTCTACGTGATGTATTTCCCGCAGCTGATCGCCGGCCCGATCGAACGGCCGGGACATCTGCTGCCGCAACTGCGCCGCAAGCACGTCTTCGACGTCCGCCTCGCCGCCGCCGGGGGGGCGATGATGCTGATCGGCTATTTCAAGAAGCTGGTCATCGCCGACCGCCTGGCGCAAAGCCTGCCCGCGGTGCTGACGGCCCCGCAGGACCACTCGCCGCTGGCCGTCGTCCTGGCGTCGATAGGCAGCATCTACCAGTACTACGCCGATATTTCGGGCTATGCGGACATCGCGATCGGGTCGAGCCTCGTTCTCGGCATCCGGCTGAGCCGCAACTTCAACCGGCCGCTGGCGGCGGCGTCGATCAGCGAATTCTGGCAGCGCTGGCACATCACGGTCACGACGTGGTTCCGCGACTACGTCTACATGCCGATCGCGCGGGCCGGGCGCGGTCGCTGGCGCAAGCCCGTGGCCACGGTGCTGACCATCGTCATCATCTCCTTCTGGCACGGAGCCGCCTGGACCTGGCTGGCCGCCGGCCTGATCGCAGGGACGGTGATGATCGCCGAGGGGGCGGTGCGCCGGAACCGCGGACTGGCGATGGCGACGCGCTCGGTCCTCGGGGCGGTCGGGGTCGGCGACCGCGGCGTCCGCTTCGTGCAGGACAACAGCAACCGGCTGGTGCTGTGGCTGTTCCTGATCCTGCTCGGCTCGCTGGTGAACGCCGCCGACTGGACCGCGGCCATGGAGCTGTGGATCAGGATGGGCGAACTGCCGGCGCAGTTCGGCCGTCTCGGCTTCAGCCTGGCGGACGTAGGATTCGTTCCCAGGACCGTGCTGCTCGCCATCATCGGGCTCGAACTCTACCAGTGGCTGGACGCGCGGCGGCCGGTATTCGACCGCTTGTCGGACCGCGGTCTGCCCGCCGCCTGGGCCTTCTACTACGCCGTCGCCGCCGCGATTCTGGTGTTCGGGACCTTCGACCGGTCCGGCTTCATCTACTTCAACTTCTGAGGGCCGGGATGATCAGGCTCCTCCAGTTCTTCGGTCTCGGTTTTTTCCTCCTGATGGCGCTGAACGGCGTCAGTTGGTTTGTCGACGACGCCGGCGAGCACCGGCTGATGGAGGCGGCCCTGCCCCGCATTCAGGGGCGGGATGCGGTGACCTTGGGCGGCTCCGTGGGCGGCGCCGTCCGCTATCCGCACATGTGCGTCGACGGGGCCGACTATTACTGGAACGCCCAGGACCTGTTCGAGGTGGCGGCGATCGCGGACCTGATCCTCGAGGGCCCCGAGCCGCCCCGATACTGGATCGTCGTCGCGGCCCCCACGGCCCAGTCCTACGACAACGGGGCCGCCGCCAGCGAGCGAGGCGGGCGCCGCCGCGAGTTCCACCGGCTGCTGTTCCGGCACGGACGCCTCGGCATGATCGGCGGCGACTGGCGGCAGGTGCTGGTGACCGCCCTGACTCCGGCGCTGGGCTATGACGCGTGGGGCGGCCGGTTACACAGGCTGCTGCACCAGATGGGTCTGGCCGCCGCGCCGCCGCCGCCGCCGGGCCTGGCCGCACGGGACGGGCTCCGGGTCGATCCGGCGGACGCGGCCCGGGAGGCGGAGGTCTCCGCCGAACTGCAGGCCGCGCACCTCGAGCGCATCGTCTACTACGACGGGTCGATCGCGCGCCGTTCGGAACAGGCGCTGCTCGGGATGAACCGGCGCATCCGGGAGAGCGGCGGAACCATGATCCTCGTCGTGCCGCCCATGACCGAGGCGATGAGAACCAGCACCGTGCGAGAGTTGGGACCGGAGGTGCGCGCGTTCGGCGGCCTCCTGAAGCGGCTGGCCGAGGACGGCGTGATCGTCTCTGATCACTGGAGCGATCCGGCATTCGGGAAGCGCTATGACCTGTTCGCGGACAACCAGCATTTGAACGGCGCCGGCGCGGAGGCGTTTTCCCGGATGCTGGGCGCCGAGTTGCGGGCGCGCGGGGTTCTGCCTGCTGCGGCCTGCGCAGCGGGACCGCCTGCGGTATCAACGGACTACCCTACAACCTCCGGACATGAGATGGTGGACGATGTTCGCTGACGTTGGGCGCCGGGGTGAGTGCGATGAGTAGCCGGCGCCTCCGACTGGTTCGCCTCTCGGCTTTGCTCAAGGCCGCGCCGCATCTGGCCGCGCCCTATGAGGAGGCCAAGCGCGTGGTGCGGGCCTTCCGCAAGCCCGCCTTCTATGAGGTGGCCACCCGCTGCAACCTGTTCTGCGAGGGCTGCTACTATTTCCGCGACGGCTTTTCGCCTCCGGTGGAGGAGACGGATCCGGCGGCGTGGGAGCGGTTCTTCGAAGCCGAAGGCGCGCGCGGCGTGACCATGGCCTATTTCGTCGGAGCGGAACCCGCTCTGGAACAGGACCGGCTGTTCGCGGCCAGCAAGCATTTTCCGTACGGCAACATCGGCACCAACGGGACGATCCGCATCGACCCGGCCATCCCCTACCGCATCGGCGTCTCGGTCTGGGGCGTGGACGAGGAGGTGGACGCCAGCCTGCGCGGCGGCCGCTCGTTCCACAAGGCGATCCGCAACTACGCCGGCGATCCCCGGGCGATCATCCTCTACACCCTGACCCGATCGAACCTGGGCGACGCGCGCCGGCTGGCGGAGATCTGCCGCGACAACGACCTGCCCCTGACTTTCAACATGTATTCGCCGACCCAGAGCTACCTGCGCAAGCTGCAGGAAGGGGAGGGCAACGACCGGACGTTCTTCCGCATCTCCAGCGCCGACTCCAACCTGCGCTGGGACGAAGACAGTCTGTCGGAGGTGCGGCTGCTGATGCCACGGCTGATGGACGAGTTCCCCGAAACCGTCGTCTATTCGCGGGCCTACAACGCTTGGGCGACGCAGCCGGGGCCGCTGTACGACATCGATCCCGAGACCGGCATCGCGCGGGACTGCCACTCGCGGATGATCGGCCAGATGCGCTACTTCAAGACCGACATGCGGCCGGGGGCCGAGAAATGCGGCACGTCCGACGCGGTCTGTTCTGAATGTCGGATGTACAGCGGCGGCTGGTCATCGAAATTCGAGCCGCGCGACGAGGATGTGCGGGACGAGGCGGCCCTGACCGACTGGCTGGAGATGATCACCGCCTTGGGACGCATCTTCCTGATCGAGCGGCCCGCCGAGCAACGGCTGACGGTCGCGGCCTGAGGGTCAGGCCGCGTTGCGGCGATCCTCGAACGGCGGCGCGGGCAGGCGGGCCCATTCGGCGTCATAGACGCCCTTCTCCTGATGCACGTGCAGCGACAGCAGCCAGGTCGTCAGCACGTCGCCCAGGCCGTCGCGGATGTCCGGATACGCCCGCATCAGCCGGCCGGCCAGGCCGACGACCCGTGCCACATCACGGTCCTTGCGGCTGACTGCGCGGATCATGCCGCCGAAGTGGCGGTTGGCCCTCTCCCGCGCAGGCGAGTTGTGCAGCCGCCCCGTGCCGCGGGCGAGCAGGGGGTTGGGCGCGAGGACGCGGGCGATCTGCTGGAAGCGGGTCCAGAAGGCGTCAGGGCTGTAGAGACGGCTGATCAGCCATTTCGTGCCAGTGTAGAGCTGCTGCTTCGACATCTGCGCCGGGATGATGTTGGTCACCATGTCCGCGCCGGGGAAGTGCGCCTGCTCGCCCGTGAGGTCGAGGCGACCCGCGGCCAGCATCTCGCCGTAGATCGGGGTAGCCATGGGAGCGACCAGCGACGATATCTTGAAGGTCCCCACCGGCAGTTCCATCCCGAACGCCTGCTGCTGCTCGAAGATGCGCAGGGTGTCGGCGTCGAAGCCGACCATCAGCGCCGCCTCGACCTTGAGCCCGTGGGAGACCACCTTGCGCACCTGGGCGACCATGTCGGTGTTCAGGTTCTGGCGCTTCTTGCTGGCCTTGAGGCTCTCCTCGTTGACCGATTCCACGCCGATGAAGAGGTTGTTCACTCCCGCCTCGGCGCAGAGCTGAAGCATGCCGTCGTCGCGGGCCACGTCGATCGAGACCTGGGTGGCGAAGGTGACGAAGCCCCGCCCTTCCGTCCCGTTCCAGGCGATCAGGGCCTCCAGCAGGCTGGTGGCGCGCTTGCGGTAGACGGTGAAGTTGTCGTCGGCGAGGGCGATGCGGTTGTAGCCGAGGTCGTAGAGGCGCTGCACCTCGGCGATGACCTGCTCGTTCGACTTGTGCCGCTGGTTGCGGCCCAGATACTGGATCACGTCACAATAGTTGCACTCGAACGGGCAGCCGCGGCTGGTCTGGACCACGCCGACGAGGGCCCGATCGTTGTCGAACAGCTCCCAGGCCGGCACTGGCGAAAGCGTCAGGTCGGGGCGTCCGCCCATGTAGCGGGGCTTGAGCGCGCCGGCGAGCATGTCGGCGTAGAAGCCTCCGGCGATCTCCTCGAACTCCCCGGTCACCGCCACGTCGCAGGCCCCGTCGAAGGCTTCGGGGTCGAGGGTGATGTGCGGCCCGCCGATGACGACGGGCGTGCCGCGGGCGCGGAAGCCGGCGGCGATCTCGATGGCGCGGCGGGCCTGCGAGACATTGGCCGTGATCCCGACGTAGTCGGCCGGGGCGTCGAAATCGATCGGGTCGAGCGCTTCGTCGTGCAGCACGACCTCGACCCCGGGCGGAGCCATGGCGGCGACGGTGGCGATGGCGACCGGCGCGACGCGCGTCACGGAACCGCCGTCGCCGGCGATTCCCGCAAAGTCCGCATCCCAGTGCGGCCGCGGGGCGATCAACAGAAAACGCGGCATCGCTGCTCTCACTCCCCAACCGTGGGTCGCACGGGGGCCGCCGCCGATCAAGCCGCGCGGTCAGCGAGCGCGGTCGATACCGGGCGCCTCTTGCGCAAGTGTTATAGTCATGTATAACACCACTACAGGCCGACAGGCATGGAGCATGTACGATGGTCCAGCAAGGACTGTCCGGAACCGACGATGGACTCAGAGTGGAACGACAGCCAGCCGATCTATCGACAACTCCGCGACCGGGTCGTCGCCATGATTCTTGACGACCTGCTCAGGGAAGGGGACCCGCTGCCGTCGGTGCGCAGCGTGGCGACCGACAGCCGAATCAATCCGCTCACGGTGCTGAAGGCGTATCAGCAGCTCGTCGACGAGAACCTCGTCGAGAAGAGGCGGGGGGTCGGCATGTTCGTTAGCCCGGGGGCGCGGGACCTGCTGCTTCAGGGCGAACGTCAGCGGTTCCTGACGGAGCGCTGGCCCGAGATCCGCACCACCATCCAGCGGCTCGGGCTGGGACCGGAACTGCGCCCGTCCCTGGATGCCGATCACGAACGCGGGGGGGAGTGAGCCGTGGCCGTCGTGGAAGCGCGCAACCTGCGCAAGACCTACCGCAAGACACAAGCCCTGGACGGCGTGGACCTGTCGATCGGGGAAGGCCGGATCGTCGGCCTGCTCGGTCCGAACGGCGCCGGCAAGAGCACCGCCCTGCAGGCCATCCTCGGGCTGGTCTCGCATGAAGGCGAGCTGCGGGTGCTGGGCCGCGACCCGTGGCGCGAGCGCGGCGAACTGATGCACGAGGTCTGCTTCATCGCGGACGTGGCCGTGCTGCCGCGCTGGATGCGGGTCAGCCAGACGCTCGACTACATGGCCGGCGTGCACCCGCGATTTGACCGCGCCCGGGCGGAGGGCTTCCTCGCCCGGACCACGATCCGCTCCGACAGCAGAATCCGCGAACTATCCAAGGGGATGGTGACCCAGTTGCACCTCGCCCTGGTGATGGCGGTGGACGCGCGGCTGCTGGTTCTGGACGAGCCGACGCTCGGACTGGACCTGCTCTACCGCAAGCAGTTCTTCGACGCCCTGCTCAGCGACTATGTCGACCACAGCCGGACGATCCTGCTGTCGACGCACGACGTGCACGAGATTCAGCACGTGCTGACCGACGTGATCTTCCTCGACCGCGGTCGTGTCGCGCTCAGCGCCTCCATGGAGGACATCGAGGCGCGCTTCGTCGAGGTGTTGACGACCGACGACCGGCTGGCCGCCGCGCGCGTGTTGAAGCCGGTGGCGGAGCGGCGGATGTTTGGACGCACCAGCCTGCTGTTCGATGGCGAGGACAGGGGACGGCTGGCGGCGCTGGGGGAGGTGAGGTCGCCGAGCCTGGCCGACCTGTTCATCGCCCTGCTCGGCGAAACCGGTCCCCGGGAGGCCGCGGCATGAGCGGGGCGCGTTTTTCGAAGCAGGTGTTCAGGACCTTCCTCTGGCAGGTGCGTCGCGAGCTGTGGGAGCACCGCGCGCTGTGGATCGCGCCGCTGGCGGTCGCCGCCTTCGCCACGATCGTGCATCTCGGGACCAGCCTGACCGCGTCGGACGCCGGCCGGGCCGCCGTCCTCGCGGATCCGGCCCGGGCCCGGGAGCTCGTGATCCACTATCACGCCATGACCGGAGCCACGGTGATCGCCGGCCTGCTCGTCGGGGTGCTCTACAGCCTCGACGCCCTGCAGGGGGAACGGCGCGACCGCAGCATCCTGTTCTGGAAATCGCTGCCCGTGTCGGACCGCATGACGGTGCTTTCCAAGGCGGCCGTCCCGCTCGTGGTCGGGCCGCTGATCGTCTTCCCGATCGTCGTCGTGGCCAGCCTGGCGATGATGGGCCTGCAGTCGCTGATCTGGACCCTGGACGGAGCCGATCCGCGCGAGTTGTGGGTCCGGGTGAACCTGCCCTTCCTCTGGACGGCCCTGCTCTACGGCCTGCCGTTCATGGCGCTGTGGAACGCGCCGCTCTACGCCTGGATGCTGCTGATGTCGGCGTGGTCGCGCCGAATGGCCTTCCTGTGGGCCGCCGCTCCGTTCGCGGCCGTCCTGATGGTCGAGCATCTGGCCCTGCACCACACGCCCTCGCACTGGATGCTGGAACGGCGCATCGCCGGCGGCGTGCTGCAGCCTTATTCGGCCGACGGCCAAGGGGTGGTCTGGATCGAGCGGCTGTCCGACCTCGATCCGCTGCGCCTCTATTCGCTGCCTGGCCTGTGGGCCGGCGTCCTGCTCGCCGCCGGACTGCTCTGGGCGGCGATCCGCATCCGCCGCGCCCGAACGCCCAACTGATCGTCGATCCCGGAAAGGGCCCGCCCATGCCGCCAGACAGAGCCAGCGCCGACACCGGCTAGACCGGGGCTCCACCCCCACACCCCTGCACATAGCCAGCTTTCACCCACCGACTTTCGCGACGCCGCGAACGGAGGACGCCATGACCTTGCCTGCGCCCAGCCTCGACAGCCTCGCCCAGATGGCCCTCGTCATCCATGTCGGCGGCGGCGCCGTCAGCCTCGTTTCCGGCTTCGCAGCGCTCGCGGCGCCCAAGGGGCGACGGATTCACCGGGGCGCCGGGACGGTGTTCGTCCTCGCCATGCTGGTGATGGCCCTGTTCGCCGTCATCGTGGCCCTGCTGCGAAACGAGTCGCTGAACACAATCGCGGGGGCCTTCACCCTTTATCTGATCGGCACCGCCTGGCTGGCCGTGCGCCGCCCCGACGGGGTTGTCGGCCGGCCGGAGACGGCGGGCTTCTTCATCGCCGCCACCATCGCCGTCGCCAGTTTCATGGTCGGCTGGAACGGGCTCGGCGCCGACGGGGCGCCCGTCGCGGCCCTCTATGTGTTCTCGGGCGTCGCCGCCCTCGCCGCAGCCGCCGACCTGAACATGCTCCTGAGGCGAGGCGTGTCCGGCCCCTCACGCATCGCCCGTCATCTGTGGCGGATGTGCACGGCCCTGTTCATCGCCTCGGGCTCCTTCTTCCTCGGCCAGGCGGACGAGATTCCGGCGGCCCTGCGCGGCCCCCACCTTTTCGTGCCGGCGCTCCTGCCGCTGGCCGCACTGCTCTTCTGGATGATCCGGGTGCGCTTCACCCGGGTGTTCAAAAGCGCTCCGGCGACGCCCTGAGGGAGGCACGGAGCGGCATCCACGACAATCAACAACGGGAGGACAGGATATGCGTCGGATGATGATGGGAATGGCCGCGCTCGCGGCCCTGGCGTCGGGCCAGCCGGCCAGCGCCGACACCGTGACGGACTGGTGGGAGTTCGCCAACAAGATCGCCCCCTACATGGCGACGAGCGGCACGCCCGAACAGGGCCGGGCCGTGACCCGCGCCTCGCTGGCGATGTTCGAGGCGGTCAACGCCATCGACCGGCGCTACGAGAGCTATCTGGATTTCCCGGCGGGCGATCCGACCGCGTCGCAGGACGCCGCGGCCGCGACGGCGGCCTATACGGTCATGCTGCACCACTTCCCGACGCAGAAGACGGCGCTGGATGACGGCTACATGATCGCCATGGCCGGCATCGCCGACGAGCGGGCGCGCGAGGCCGGCCGGCTGATCGGCGAACAGGCGGCGCGGGCGGCGATCGCGGCCGGGGGCATCGACCCGGCGCTGCAGCCGACGCCCTATCGTCCGCGCACCACGCCCGGCGCCTGGGTCGCGACCGCCCTGCCTCAGATCGAACCCCATATGGTGACCTACCGGCCGTGGGCGATCCCGTCGGCCGATGCGTTGCGGCCGCCGCCGCCGGTGGCCTTGGCCAGCGAGCGCTGGGCGCGGGACTATGAGGAGGTGCGGCGGCTTGGCGGCCGGACCAGCACCGAGCGGACACCGTACCAGACCCTGATGGCCCGATACCGGCAGGCGTTCGACCTGACGCCGACGATGCGGCTCGTCGCCGACGGGCCCGGCCGAAGCCAGGTCCAGAACGCCCGCATGTTCGCCATCTACCAGATGACCTTCGACGACGCCGCGATGGCGATGGCGGACGCCAAGGCCCACTACGACTTCTGGCGGCCCATCACGGCGATCCGCAACGGCGGGGACGACGGCAACGACGCCACGCCGCAGGACGCCGCTTGGGTCCCGCTGCTGGGCACGCCGAACTTCGCCGAATACCCCTGCGGCCACTGCGTCATCGCGGCCGCCCACGCCGAAGTGATGACCGCCGAGACCGGACCGCGCCCGGCGACGGGCGTCCGGGTCGCGGCCATGGCCGTGCCGATGTCGGCGGTGCAGGTGCTGCCGAGCTGGGACGAGTGGGAGCAGGAGGTCTCGGACTCGCGCATCTACGGCGGGGTCCATTTCCGCTTCTCGAACGAGGCGGGTCAGCAGATCGGCCGACGGGCGGCGCGCATCGTGCTGGACAGCGTTATGCGGCCGCTGCCCGGGCGGTGACATCGGGCCGTGGGAGGAGGCGGCGGAAATCCGTCGCCGCCTTTCGGCTCGTGGCTCTAGTCGCCGGCGAGAAGCGCCAGCAGGGCGAAGCTGGCCAGCCAGTGCTCGCCCATGTAGTCGCCGGTCACATGCGGCAGGGCTGCGTCCAGATGCGTTTGGGCGGCCTGTTGCGCAATGGCGCGGCGGGGATCTGCTCCGTCCAGCGCACTCGCGACCTCGCGCCAGCACCAGGCCCGGCTGAGGTTCAGGCCGTCGAGATGGGCGATCTTGCCGTCGGAGCGGTCGCTGACTCCGGCGGGCTGGAACAGGCTCGCAGGCTCGCGCTGCGTCAGACGGGGCAGAAAGGCGTCAAACCATGCCGCGAAGGCGGCGGGCTCCAGCACGCGGCGCATCAGGGCGGCCTCCATCAGGGCCGGCGACAGGAACTCGTCCTGCGACGGCTCCCACGCCTGACAGTCGCGATCGAGCGAGTGCCAGCGCAGGGCGCGCTCGCGGCACAGGGCGGTGAGGGCCTCGTCGCCCGCGCCATCGGCGTAGTCGAGCGCCAGCCGCAGGGCGAAGGCGGTGTTGTAGTGGGTACCGACGCGGACGGGGTAATCGGCCAGCGGCAGGAAGACGGTGAACTGTCTGGCGAAGGCCAGCGTCAGGGGCCGCAGGGTATCGGCGCGGCCGTCGCCATGGCGCTCCAGTTCCGCCGCCAGCATCAGCAGCCAGCCCCAGCCGTAGGGCCGCTCGAATCCCCGGCTTTCCGGGCGCGCCAGATAGGTGGTTTCGGCCGCGACATTGGCTGGCGTGAACAGCTCGTCGGCGAGCCCGCGGATCGGCGCCGCCTCCGGCATGTCAGGATACAGCCGCAGCAGCGTGAACAGGGTCCACCAGCCGTGGACGCAGGAATGCCAGTCGAAACTGCCGAAGAAGATCGGATGCAGGGCGCGCGGCCCCTGGACGTCGCCGGGCCCGCCGAGGACGTGGTCCATCTTGTTCGGATACTCCCGGGCGACGTGGCCCAGGGCGGTGCTGGCGTAGAGGCGGGCGATTTCCGGGGTCAGACGATCGATCATACTCAGAACCGGAAGGCCAGGGCATACATCAGCACGATGTTGATCGCGAGCAGGGCGGCGGCGGTGGGCAGCTGCGCCCGGATCACGCCATTGAACGGCGCGTCGCGGTCCGGCAGGTCGAGCAGGGCGGCGGGCACGACGTTGAAATTGGCCGCCATGGGCGTGGTCAGGGTGCCGCAGAAGCCGGCCAGCATGCCGATGGCGCAGACGATCGCCGGGTTCCCGTCGAACTGCATCACCACCAGCGGCAGGCCGACGGCCGCGGTCATCACCGGGAAGGCGGCGAAGGCGTTGCCCATGATGAAGGTGAACAGCGCCATGCCGACACAATAGGCGACCACAGCCACCAGCCGGGTGTCGAGCGGCAGATAGCTGGCGAACAGCTCCCCGATCCGGTCGCCGACGCCGGCTATGACGAACACCGCCCCCAGCGCCGCCAGCGCCTGGGGCAGGATGCCGGCCCAGCCGACCGAGTCCATCAGCCGGCGGCCCTCCTGAAGCGGGGCGAGGACCGGCGGCCGCAGCCAGACCATGGCCCCGGCGAGGGCGAGGGCGACCGCCAGTCCGAGGGCGATGATCGTCGGCTGCTCGGCCCCGAACAGGGGCGCACCGAACAGCGAGACCCTCTCCAGAACCAGCACGCCGAGGACGGCGACGGCGGGGATCATCAGGGCCGGGACGAACAGCCAGTTGCCGCGCCGTGCGGCGCTGGCGGCGCGCTTTTCCGGGGTGGTCGTGTCAGGACGGCTCTGGCCGAGCAGGCGAAGGCCGGCGAGGGCGGCGAGGGCCAGCACCAGCACGCCGTTGCCGAGGTCGCCCAGATACGAACCGAACAGGAAGCTGACGGCCAGCAGGCCCCAGAAGGCCGCCGTGCCGAACCTGCGCGGATGGTCGCGGTCCAACATGGTCAGAACCGAGAAGGCGGCGAAGGTCAGGCCGGCGAAGATGTAGACCCAGTCGAGCGTGATCATTGGCCGCTCTCCCGTCCGCTCTCGCGTGCGATCGAGCTGTCGAGCCGGATCAACCGTACCCCGTGGATGAGGAGGGCGGAGATGGCGGTGGGGATGGCCCAGACCGCCAGTTGCCACGGCTCGAGCAGGATGCCGTTGGCCTCGAGGAAGCCCTTGATCAGCAGGATGGAGGCGATGGCGAAGAAGATGTCCTCGCCGAAGAACAGTGCGATGTTGTCGACCGCCGCGGCGTGCGCGCGGATGCGATGGCGCAGGGCGTCCGGCAGGTCGCCATAGCGGGTCTCGGCCGCCGCCTCGGCCATAGGCGCGATCAGCGGCCGGACCATCTGTGGATGACCGCCCAGCTTGGTCAGGCCGGCCGCGGCGCTGACCTGGCGCAGCACGAAATAGGCCAGAAGGATGCGGCCGGTGGTGGCCGAGCGCACCTTGCCGACGAGGGCCCGGGCCTGTTCCTGCAGGCCGAAGCGCTCGAGCAGGCCGATCAGCGGCAGCACCAGCCAGATGACGCTGATGTAGCGGTAGTCGTTAAAGGCCTTTCCAAACGCCGCGATGGTGTCGAGCGCCGCCTGGCCCAGTTCGGCGACTCCCACGCCCGGGGCGACGGCCGCGGCCGTGCCGGTGACCACCGCCGCGGCGAGGATCACGGCCAACGGGTTGAGCCGCGCCACGAAGCCTGCGACCAGCACCGCTATGCCCAGCAACACCCACATGGATCAGCCTCCCCCGGTCCGTGGCGGAGAGTTGCGCGGTTTGACCCGTCGGGGAAGGGGCGATCAGGCCTTTCCGTAGCCGCCGCCCCCGGGGGTTTCGATGACGAAGACATCGCCCGGAGCCATCTCCGCCTCGGCGGTGGAACCGAGGAGTTCCCGCTCCCCATTGGCGCGTTCGATGCGGTTGACGCCCGTCGCGCCAGCCTCGCCCCCGGCAGCGCCGAACGGGGGGACGCGGCGCCGGTTGGACAGGATGGCCGCCGTCAGGGGCTCGAGGAAACGCACGCGTCGCACGGCCCCGTCGCCGCCGCGGCTCGCCCCGTTTCCACCCGAACCGCGGCGGATGGAGAACTCCTCCAGCAGGACCGGGAAGCGGGTTTCCAGCACCTCGGGATCGGTCAGGCGGCTGTTGGTCATGTGCGTCTGGACCGCCGGGGCGCCGTCGAAGCCGGGGCCCGCGCCCGAGCCGCCGGCGATGGTCTCGTAATACTGCCGGGCGTCGTCGCCGAAGGTGAAGTTGTTCATCGTGCCCTGGCTGGCGGCGAGCACGCCCAGGGCGCCGTAGAGGCAGTCGACCACGGCCTGGCTGGTCTCGACATTGCCGGCGACGACGGCGGCCGGGTAGCGGGGGTTGAGCATCGAGCCCTCGGGAACGATCAGCCGGATCGGCTTCTGGCAGCCCTCGTTCAGCGGGATGGTGTCGTCGACCAGGGTGCGGAAGACGTAGAGGGTCGCCGCCCGGGTGATCGACAGGGGTGCGTTGAAATTATTCGGTCGCTGGTCGCTGGTTCCGGTGAAATCGACCACGGCGCTTCGGGCCATTGCGTCCACATCGATGCGGACCTTGATGACCGCGCCGTCGTCCATTTCCAGCGCGAACGACCCCGGTTTCAGCACCGCGATGGCGCGGCGGACGGCCTCCTCGGCATTGTCCTGGACGTGGCCCATATAGGCGGCGACGACCTCGCGGCCGAATTCGGCGACCATCCGGGTCAGCTCGTCGGCCCCGCGGGCGCAGGCGGCGACCTGGGCCTTCAGGTCGGCCATGTTCTGACCGACGTTTCGGGACGGGTAGCGGCCCGAGGCGAACAGGGCGCGGGTCTCCGTATCCCTCAGCCGACCGGCGTCGACGAGCAGGAAATCGTCGATCAGCACGCCCTCTTGCTCGACCGTGCGCGACGCCGGCGGCATCGATCCGGGCGTGATGCCGCCCACGTCGGCGTGGTGTCCCCGCGCGGCGACGAAGAAGGCGGGCGCGTAGTCGGCCTCGAGGAAGACCGGCATGATCACCGTGATGTCGGGCAGGTGGGTCCCGCCGTTGTATGGCGCGTTCAGCATGTAGACGTCGCCGCGCTGCATGCCCCGTCTATCGGCCCGGCCGCCGCGCGAGCGGATGACGGTGCGGATGCTCTCGCCCATCGAGCCGAGATGGACCGGGATGTGCGGCGCATTGGCGATCAACGCGCCGCCCGCGTCGAAGACGGCGCAGGAGAAGTCGAGCCGCTCCTTGATGTTGACCGAATACGCCGTGGCCCGCAGGGCCTCGCCCATCTGCTCGGCGGCGGCCATGAAGCGGCTGTTGAACACCTCCAGCATGATCGGGTCGGCGTCGACGCCGAGGGCGGCGCGGCGGGGCAGGGGGGCGACCCGGACGAGGATCAGGTTGAGCGCGTCGTCCACCGTGGCGCGCCAGCCGGGTTCCAGAAGGGTCGTGCCGGTGTCCTCCAGAATGATCGCGGGACCGTCGACGGAAGCGCCGGGGCCGAAGGCGTCGCGGCGATAGACCGGCGTGTCGTGATCGGCGCCGGCCATGCGCACCGGAACGCGGGCGACGGCTGCGGGCGCTTCGACGGACCCGCCGGTGGAGAGGATGGAGGCCGGCTGATCGGACGCGGCCACCGCCTCGGCCTCCAGGGTTTCGACGACGAGCGCCTTGTCTTCGGCGAAGAAGCCGAAGCGCCGGCGGTGCAGGGCCTCAAACGCGTCCCGCATCTCCGTGGCCGGCCCGAACGGCACGGACAGGGACGTGTCCGAGCCGGCGAATTTAATCTCGGCGCGGACGAGGGCGGCGACCGACAGGTCGTCGAAGCCCTGCGCCGTCAGCAGGCCGCGCGCCTCGGCGATCAGGGCCTCGGCCCGGCCGCTCATGGCCGTATCGCCGGCGGCTTCCAGCGGCGCCGCCACGGTCGCCTGCCGGATGGCCCTGACGTCGGCCAGTCCCATGCCGTACGCGGACAGCACGCCCGCGAACGGGTGCAGCATCACCCGGGTCATGCCGAGCGCGTCGGCGACGAGGCAGGCGTGCTGACCGCCAGCGCCGCCGAAACAGTTCAGAACATAGCGGGTGACGTCGTAGCCGCGCTGGATCGATACCGACTTGATCGCCTCAGCCATGTTCTGGACGGCGATGGTGATGAAACCCTCGGCGAGCGTTTCCGGTGTCGTCTCGCGGCCGGTGGCCTTCGCGACGTCTGAGGCCAGCGCTTCGAACCGTTCGCGTACGGCGTCCGCGTCCAGCGGCTGGTCGCCGTCCGGGCCGAAGACAGCCGGAAACTGGTCGGGACGCAGCTTGCCGAGCATGACGTTGCAGTCGGTCACGGTCAGAGGGCCGCCGCGGCGGTAGGCGGCCGGCCCCGGCACGGCGCCGGCGGATTCGGGTCCGACGCGAAGGCGGGAACCGTCGAAGCGGCAGATCGAGCCGCCGCCCGCCGCCACCGTATGGACGCCGAGCATGGGCGCACGCAGCCGGACACCTGCCACGACCGCGTCCGAGGTCCGCTCATAGTCGCCGGCGAAATGCGACACGTCGGTCGAGGTGCCGCCCATGTCGAAGCCGATGACCCGATCGAAGCCGGCCGCACGCGCCGTCTGCGCCATGCCGACGACGCCGCCCGCCGGACCCGACAGGATGGCGTCCTTGCCCCGGAACGCCCCCGCCGCCGTCAACCCGCCGCTGGACTGCATGAACAGCAGCGGCGCCGCCTCGCCCAGATCGGCGCCGACGCGGTCGACATAGGCGCGCAGGATCGGCGACAGATAGGCGTCGGCCACGGTGGTGTCGCCGCGCCCGATCAGCTTGATCAGCGCCCCCACCTCATGGCTGACCGAGATCTGTTCGAAGCCGACCTCGCGGGCGACTACGGCGAGCCGCGCCTCGTGGGCGGTGAAGCGCCAGCCGTGCATCAGGACGATTGCGATGGCCCGAAGTCCCGCGGCATGCGCGGCGGCCAGGTCGGCGCGGGTCCGGGCTTCGTCGAGCGACTGCTCCACCGTCCCGTCGGCGCGCACCCGCTCGTCGATTTCGACGACCCTGTCATAGAGCTGCTCGTTGAGAACGATGTGCCGGGCGAAGATGTCGGGCCGGCTCTGCCAGCCGATCCGAAGCGTGTCGCCGAAACCGCGGGTGATCGCCAGCACCGTCGGCGCGCCCTTGCGCTCCAGCAGGGCGTTGGTCGCCACCGTGGTGCCCATGCGGATGCTGTCGACGCGGCCCGGCGGCAGCGGACCGGGTCCGGCGCCCAGGATGCGGCGCACGCCTTCGACGGCGGCGTCGGCGTACTGTTCCGGATTGTCCGACAGCAGCTTGCGCGTCTCGAGCCGTCCGTCCGGCGCCCGGGCCACGATATCGGTGAAGGTGCCGCCCCGGTCGATCCAGAACCGCCAGCCGTGGCGCGCGAAGGTCGAGGGCGCAGGCATGAGGTCGCTCCGGCGGGTGGGCTCGTCAGGCCGAGCTCTGAAGCGCCCCAGATAGCGGGTCGGGCGGCCATCCGTCCAACCGGCAGTCGAGGCCGGACCGAGCCGTCGGCCGGACGGCAATGTCGCCGTCATGGGCCAGCGTCACCTGCCGCGCCAGGCTCAGGCCGAGGCGGGCGCCGTGCGGCCTGGTGGTGAAAAGGCGCAGGAAAGCCCTAGGGTCGGCCCAGTTCTCTCGCCAGGGCGACAAGAACCGCACGCTTCGAAGGCGGGAGCCGGCCGGTGATACGGGCGATTTGCAGGACAACCCGTGTCTCCGGATCTTCGGCGGAACCGCTGTCGAAAGCGTCGCCGATCAGCACCCTCAAGGGTGTCTCCAGGGCGTTGGCGATCTGCACCAGCCGACCGAACGGCACCGCCATCTCGCCCGTCTCGTAGCGCTGGATGAGTTGGTGACCGCCTCCGACCGCGGCGGCCAGTTCGGCGAGTGTCAGCCCCCTGGCTGAACGGGCGAGCGCGATGCGCTGGCCCAGCAGGCGGTTGCTACGGGCCTCGGCCGTTCCGTCGGATTTGCGCTTGGTGGTCATCTATCCCGGCGTCCCCGTCCGCCGGAACTAGCGCAGCCGCAACTCAGATTTGTGTCGTTTCGGGGAAGGTTTGCCGGAGCCGGTGCGGATCAGTGAGAAAGGCCCAGTGGCCCCAGGAGCCAGGTCAGCCAGACGCCGAGGGCCAGAAAAATGCCGAATGGCATGCGGTCCGAGCCGGAGACTCTGGCCCCTGTAAGCAGGCGCGCGACGACGATGCTCAGTCCCGCCAGAGCGGCCCAAAGCAGGATGCTGGGCAGACCGATCCACCCGGTCCAGGCGCCGCCGGCGGCGAGAAGAAAAGGGTCGCCGCCTCCCAGGCCGTCACGGCCCCGGACCAGACGGTAGGCGTGGCCGACAAGCCAGAGGCCGCCGAAGCCGACCACCGCCCCTGTCAGGGATTCGACGAAGGTAAGCGGGTGCAGGACGGTGGCGGCGAGGAGCCCGCTCCCGAGCAGGGGGAGGGTCAGGCGGTCGGGAAGCCAGAGATGCTCGCCGTCGACCACCGCGATCAGCAGGAGTTGCCAGCCGAGCAGAGCCGTCAGCAGGGCGGCGGCGATGGTCGGCTGGGTCAGGGCCGCATAGACGCCGATGGCGGCGCAAGCGAACTCCATGAGCGGGTAGCGGATCGGAATCGCCGCGCCGCAATCGACACACCGGCCCCTGGAGACGGCGTAACTCAGCAACGGAATCAGCCGCCATGGAGCCAACGGCCGATCGCACCCGCGGCAAGACGAGCGCCCGGCGACAAAGCCTTCGCCCCGGGGAAGACGCAGGCTGACGAGGCCGACGAAGCTTCCGGCCAGCAGACCGGCGCCGAAGAGCCCGAAGGCGAGCAACATCGGACCCGTGTCGGTCGTCATAGATTTTCCTCGCGGTGTCACACACGGATTCAGTGGCTCAGACACCTCCGCGGCCATCGCCTCTACCCTCGATCTGTGACGATCCTGCCGTACCGGGACGGTGTTTCACTGATCGGCCAAAACAACTTCACAGAGGTGCGCCGCAACCGTCACGGTTCGGCGGCCACCCTGTCACAACCGGATTCTAACGAGAGCGCCGGGCAGGGGGCGAGTTTCGCCGCGACGGGGCAGCGTGTCCGGTCGTCCTGCCGAATGATCCTTTGGACCAGACACGGTGGACACGATGACCGGCTTTCGACTGACAACCCTGCTCGCGCTTTCGGCCAGCGCCCTGGCGCTCGCCGCCTGCGGATCGGCCGAGGTGGCCTCGCCAGGCGAGGGCGACTTCGGCGGCGGCGGCGGCGGCGGCGGCGGCCCGACGCCGCTTCCCCCCGGCACCCCCGCCGCGGATTGCCCGACCGGCTTCGCCAACGTCGGTCTCGTCGCCGCCAACACCCTGCGCGTCTGCCAGCTGCCGCAGCAGATCCTCGGCGCCCTGACGGTGCCGCTGCGCGCCGGCACCATCTACTCGATCAGCGGCCGCACCGAGGTCGGCACCGACCGCGGCATCGACGCTGCCTCGCCGACCCCGGGCAGCGCCCAGGGCATCCTCACCATCGAGCCTGGCGTGCGCATCTTCGCCTCGGGCGGTTCGGACTACCTGATCGTCAACCGGGGCTCGCAGATCTTCGCCGAAGGCACCGCCACCCAGCCGATCGTCTTCACCAGCCGCCAGAACGTCGAGGGCACGACCACCGAAACCTCGCAAGGACAGTGGGGCGGTCTGGTCATCGCCGGCCGCGCGCCGCAGGCCAACTGCCAGCTGACCGCGCCGGTCACCTGCACGGGCACCGTCGAGGGCACCAGCGCCTTCTACGGCGGCAACACGCCGTCGGATAACTCGGGCCGGATCCGCTATGTGCAGATTAAATACTCGGGCTTCGAGATCGCGCCGGGCAACGAGCTTCAGGGCCTGACCATGGCCGGCGTCGGCTCGGGCACCACGGTCGACCACGTCCAGATTCACAACAGCTCGGACGACGGCATCGAGATCTTCGGCGGCAATGTGAACCTGCGCCACCTGGTCATCACCGGGGCCGACGACGACGGCCTGGACACCGACACCGGCTGGCGCGGCGGGGCCCAGTTCGGTATCGTCACCCAGCGTCCGCCGAACGCCACCAGCCGCAGCGCCGGCTTCGAGTTCTCGGCCGCGCCGGCCTCGACGCCGCTGGCCTCGCGCTACGTCTCCCAGCCGAAGATCGCCAACTTCACCCTGGTGGGCCGGAACTCGCCGACCAACGCCCACACGGTCGCCCACTTCGACACGGGCACGGACGCCACGGTGATCAACTCGGTGTTCACGAACGTGGCGGGCTCGGCCTCGGGCTGCCTCGACATCGCTGACGCAGACACCGAAACCAGCATGCCGACCTTCACCTCGATCTATATGTCGTGCGGCATTTCCTATCGTCCGGGCGGCAGCGCCGCGCGGTCGCAGTCGGTGTTCACGGCCGGGACGGGCAATACGCCGGCCGGCGCCTCGACCCTGACCGCTCCGGCGTCGGGAACGAGCCTGAGCAACCAGGTGCTGACCTTCATCAACGGCGCCAACGAGACGGCGGTCACGCCGGCCAACGCCCCGGCGGTCTATCCGTTCTTCACGGCCACGACCTACATCGGCGCCGTCCAGAACGCCTCCGACACCTGGTGGCAGGGCTGGACCTGCGGCCTGACGTCGGGCGCGACCTGCTGACCACGGACGCGCGGCGGCGGCTCGATCCTTGAGCCGCCGCCGGCTTTCGCCCCGTCCGTTGAACTCCTCCAAGGCGCAGAACATGAAGACCGCTTCCCTGACCCTTACCGGGCTCCTGTTGGCCACCAGCGCGCTGATTGCGCCGGGCGCCGCATACGCCCAGATCCAAACCGCACTGCCCGGGCCCGACCCGACCACCGAGGTGGATGAGGTCGTGGTGCTGGGACGGCACATCCCGGAGCCGAACCGCGAGAGCTCCGAAGTCGCGGCCTTCCTGACCGCCGAGGATCTCGAGCGAACCGGTGATTCCAGCGCCGCCGCCGCCCTGACCCGGGTGACGGGCCTGACCATCGTAGAGGGCCGGTTCATCTATGTGCGGGGTCTGGGCGAGCGCTACTCGTCGGCCCTCTTGAACGGTTCGCCCCTTCCCAGCCCTGAGCCCTTGCAACGCGTCGTGCCGCTGGACCTGTTTCCCGCAAGCATCCTCGAGAGCGTGACGGTCCAGAAAAGCTATTCCGCCGACTTTCCGGGCGAGTTCGGCGGGGGCGTGATCGACCTGCGCACCATCGACGCGCCTCGCGATCCCTTCTTCAGCTTCTCGGCCTCGATCGGCGGCAACACCGAAACCACGAACGAGGAAAGTCTGATCTACTACGGGTCGCGCACCGACTTCACGGGGTTCGACGACGGCACGAGGGATGTGCCCGGCCCCATCGCGCTGGCCTTCAGCTCCGGTCGGCAGATCAACCGGGCGAATTTCTCGACCGACGAGTTGCAGGCGATGGGCCAGTCGCTCGTCAACGCGCCTCTGCGCCTGCTTCAGCGTGAAACCACGCCGGTCAACTTCGGGTTCGATGTCGCGGGCGGGCTGTCCAGCGACAGCAGCCTGGGCACACTCGGGTTGATCGGCGTGGCCGGCTACAGCAACACCTGGAGCACCCGGCGCGGCTTCCAGGAGGAAGGCCAGTTCTCCGGCGACGCCATCGTTCCGGTGACCAGCAAGGCGTTCGAATCGAACCAGAACGATCTGCAGCTGAACCTCCTCGCCGGGCTGTCGCTGACCGTTCAGGACCACGAGCTGAAGTGGACCAACCTCTACGTCCGCAGCACCACCAAGGAAGCCCGGACCAGCGCTGGTCCGGACCTCAGCGTCGGCGGCGGCATCCTGCGCGACGACTACACCGAATGGTTCGTCCGCGAGTTGCTCTCCAGCCAACTGGCCGGCGAGCATTTCTTCATGGACGGGGCGCTGGAGTTCGACTGGCGCGCCGCGTGGGCCCATACCTCGCGTGACGCGCCCTATGAGTCCCGTTTTCAGTACGGGGTGAACGCCGACGGCGACTACATCCACAATCCGTCCAACCTGATCTCGTTCAGCGAACTGGACGAGGATGTGGTCTCGGGCGGGGCCGACGTCCGCTACGCCCTGCCGCTTTCCGACGCCCGTGAGGCGGTGTTCAGCCTCGGCGTGGCGTATATGGACACGACGCGGGAGGCGACCCGGCACGATCTTCAGCTGGCCGCGGTCAGCGGGCTGACCGACGAACAGCGCCGGTCCCGGATCGACTTCCTGTTCTCCGACTTCAACATCAACCCGACCACGATCGAGCTGCGGCAGGTCTCGGGCACCAACGGCGCGGGGGCCTATGACGCCGGCCTCGAGGTCGCCGCCGTCTACGCCCAGGTCGACGCCGAGATCCTTCCCCTGCTTCGCACCACCGTTGGCGTCCGCTTCGAGGACAGCCGTCAGACGGTGACGCCGCGCGATCTGTTCGGCGGCACGACCACCTTTGCGGCCAGCGAGCTCGAGGCGCAATACTATCTGCCCTCCTTCACCGCGACGTGGAATTTCGCCGAGGATCAGCAGGTCCGGCTGGGGGCCTCGCAAACCATCGGCCGGCCCCAGTTCCGCGAACTGGCGCCCCAGTCCTACATCGATCCGGAAAGCGACCGCGAATTCACCGGCAACCCGTTCCTGGTGGACACCGAAATCCTCAATCTCGACGCCCGGTACGAGTGGTATTTCGCCCGGCAGCAGTATCTGACGGCCGGCGTCTTCTACAAGGATCTGGACAAGCCGGTGGAGTCGGTCGTGGTGCTGACCGGCGACCAGCGCCAGCAGTCCTTCCTCAATGCGCCCAAGGCCACGGTCTACGGCGCCGAGGTCGAGGCCAAGAAGTATTTCGAGTTCCCCGACGCGGGCTGGTCCTTCGTCGCCAACAAGCGGTGGTTGGTGCAGGCCAACTACACGTGGTCGACCTCGGAGGTGCAGGTCGACGCGGATGACGTGGTCTTCACCCAGGGCGGCGGCGGGGCCCCGGAACAGGCGTCCTTCTTCATCGCCGACGGCAGCCGGCTGCAGGGTCAGTCGGACCATGTCGCCAACCTGCAGATGGGCTGGGAAGACGACACGGCCCGGTCGCAGGCGACGATCATCGTCAACTACGTCAGCGAGCGCATCACCGCCCGCGGGGCCGGCGCGGCGGGCGCCCGGGAGCCCGACTACATCCAGGACCCCGGCGTCTTCCTCGACTTCGTCTACCGCAGGGATTTCGAATACGCGGGCCGCGACCTCGGCTTCGCCCTCGAACTGCGCAATCTGCTGAACACCGACTACGACGAGTTCCAGGAGCTGGGAAACAGGATCCGGATCAACAACTACGATCTCGGATCCTCGGCCACCGTCAGCCTGACGGCCCGGTTCTGACGACCCCCGGGACACCTGATTGCAGAAATGCGGCAGTTGATCCGCACCCGACCTAACCGTCACCGCAAGTTCTCCGCACCGTCATCGCCCCGTGAAGCCCGGGCACGGACGATTGGTCTAGGACGCTTTCGGGCCGTCGAGGCCCGTCGGGGCCTGCGATCGTGATCGGCGCAATTCGCAACTGGAGCACGGGAGTCCGCGAGGCTGTCGCCGCCCGCCCGGACCGGGTCCGGAGCGCCGTGGAGGCGGCCCTGGCCCTGTTGCTGATCGTGCAGCTGGGGCGGCTGGTCTGGATCGCCGTCGAGCCGGTCGACGCCCCGGCCGCCCCGGTGACGCGACCGGAGGTCAAGCCGGTCGACTACTCCGTCTTCCGGCGCTTCGACGCCTTCTTCCGCACCGGCGGGCAGAGCAGCCTCGCCGAGGACACCGCCGCGGGCAGCAGCCAGATGCGGCTGTTCGGCGTGCGCTCGGACGGCGCAGGCGGCGGCTCGGCCATCATCGGTCTGGCCGACGGCCGTCAATTGTCCGTGGCCGTGGGGGAAGCCGTCGAGCCCGGCCTCGTCCTACAGTCGGTGGGCGCCGACCACGTCGTGCTGGCGCGCGGGAGCTCGCTGAGCCGCCTGATCTTCAGCGACCTTCCGGTCGGCGCGGCGCGCCCGCCACCGCCACCGCCCGTACCGCAGACCATGACGCCCGCACCGGCGAGCGCGCCCGCGCCGGTCCAGGTCGATCCCGTCCGGCTGATGACCGAGGCGTCGCTGCGTCCCCGCATGCAGGGGATCGGGGTCAACGGCTTCACCGTCTCCTCGAACGGGAACGGCGCCGCACTCCTCGCGGCGGGACTGCAACCCGGCGACGTGATCCTGGCGGTCAACGGACAGCCGCTCGACCGTCTCGACCGCCTCGCCGCCCTGCGCGGCCAGCTTTCCGGCAGCGCCAGCGCCGAAATCCGCTTCGAGCGGGACGGCGCGGTTCAGACCACCACCATAAGGACAGGCCGTTGAAGCGATCGATCCGCAGCGTCCTCGGCGTTTCCCTCGCGGCTCTCCTGACCGTGGAGGGCCCGCTCGCCGCAGCGCCCGCCCTGGCCCAGTCCGGCGAGCGCCAGACCCTCAATGTTCAGGGCGCCGACATCCGCGCCTTCATTCAGGACGTGGCCCGCTCGACCGGCCGCACCTTCATCGTCGATCCGGCGGTGACCGGCGCCGTGACGGTGACCAGCGACCGGCCGCTGTCGCGCGCCGAACTGTTCGAGGTCTTTCTGTCGACCTTGCGCGCTAACGGTCTGGTGGTGACGCCGACCAGCTCGGGCGCCTACCGCATCAGCCCGGCCCTGGGCGCCGCGCAGGGTCCGGCGACGGTCGGCTCCGAGCGGTTCGCGACCGAGGTCTTCCAGCTCCGCAACATCGACGCCGCCTCGGCCGCCGAGACCATCCGTCCCCTCGTCGGCCCGCAGGGACAGGTGCTGCCCAACGCCGGCGCCAACAGCGTCGTCGTCGCCGATTTCGCTGACAATCTGGCGCGCATACGGGCCCTGATCGGCCGTATCGACGTCGACCGCACCGGCTTCGAGGTGGTGACGCTGGAGAACTCCTCGGCGCACGAGATCGCCGCCGTCCTGCAGAGCGTGCTCGCGCCGCCCGGCGGTCAGCCAGGGCAGGGAATGGTCTCGGTCACGCCCGTCGAAAGCTCGAACTCGGTCGTGCTGCGCGGCGATCCGTCGGCCGTGGCGCGGGTGCGGCCGCTGATCGAGGACCTCGACCGCCGCGCCGAGTCCGCAGACGACGTCAATGTCATCTTCCTGCAGCACGCCAACGCCGAGGCGCTGCTGCCGGTGCTTCAGCAGATCGTCGGCCAGCCGCCCACCGCGGCCGGCGCCACTGCGACGCCAGGGGCCGGGCGGGCCGGCGAGGTCGATGCGGCGTCGGCGGCCGTTGCGCCCGTGGCTGCGCCGGTTCCCGGCCAGCGCGCCACCATCGCTCGCTTCCCCGGCGCCAACGCCCTGGTCATCTCGGCCTCGGGCGACACCCAGCGCATGCTGGCCGAGGTCATCCGCCAGCTCGACCAGCGCCGCCAGCAGGTGTTGATCGAGGCCATCGTCGTCGAACTGTCCGACAACGCCGTGCGCGAACTGGGCGTGCAGTGGCTGCTGGCCGGCGAGGACGGCAACCCGATCGGCCTGACCAACTATTCGGATCGCGCTTCACCGTTGGTCCCCATTGCCGGCGGCGCGGCGGCGGGCCAGCTCGACGAGGACGACCCGCTGCGCGAGCAACTGCAGGAGCTGGCGCTGAACAGCCTTCTGGGCGCCAACGGTTTTGTCGGCGGCGGCGGCGGACGGATCGGCGACGGCCTGTTCGGTTTCATCATCAACGCCGCCAAGACCGACGACGGCTCCAACCTGCTGCAGACCCCGTCGCTGATGACGCTGGACAATGAGGAGGCGACCATCCTCGTGGGGCAGGAGGTGCCGATCACCACCGGCGAGACCCTGCTGGACGGCAACTCCAACCCGTTCCGCACGACCCAGCGCCAGGATATCGGCGTCAAGCTGATCGTCCGGCCCCAGATCAACGCCGGCGGCTCGATCACCTTGTTCCTGCGTCAGGAGGTGTCCAGCATCAACGGCGTGCTGACCAACTCGGCCAGCGACCTGGTGCTGAATAAGCGCGAGCTGGAGACCACGCTGGTGGTCGACGACGGCGATATCGCAGTGGCCGGCGGCCTGCTGGACCAGAACGACCGCCTGTCGGTCGACAAGGTGCCGGGCTTCGGCGACCTGCCGGTCGTGGGCGGTCTGTTCCGCTCCACCAGCCGGCAGCGCGGGCGGACCAATCTGATGGTCTTCATCCGCCCGACGATCATCCGCTCGCCGGCCGAGGCGCAGGCGTTGAGCGCCGACCGCTGGGGCTACATGCGCCAGCAGCAGCTGAACAATGCCCCCGGCGTCGAGCCCGGCCTCGACGAAATGCTGCGCGACTACATGCGGACCCAGCCCCCGGCCGCGCCCGCGAACACCGTCGCCGCGCCCGTCGGCGAGGTGACGATCTCGCCGCTGCCGCCGCCCCTGCCGTCGTCGCAGGAGTGAGGACGGCATGATCACCCCCGTCAATCCGACGCTGCCCTACGGCTTCGCCAAACGGCACGGCGTCATCCTGCTGGACGCCGGAGAGATCGCCCTTGTAGGGCTGCGCGAGGGGGCCGACCCGACGGCCTTGGTCGAGACCCGCCGGGCCGTCGGGCGATCTCTGCGGGTCGAATGGCTGGGCCAGGCCGAGTTCGACCGGCGCCTGTCGCAAGTCTATGCCGGCGATCACCTGAGCGCCGCGGACGACGATCTGGACGTGCCGTCCGGACTGGACAGCCTGATCGACGACATACCCGCCGCCGCCGACCTGCTCGACACCGTCGACGACGCCCCCGTCATCCGACTGATCAACGGCATCATCGCCGAGGCCGTGCGGATCGGCGCCTCCGACATCCATCTGGAGCCGTTCGAAAGCGCTCTGACCGTGCGCATGCGCGTCGACGGCGTGCTGCGCGAGGCCTTGTCGCTGAACCCCCGGATCACTCCGTTGCTGGTGTCTCGGATCAAGGTCATGGCCCGGCTCGATATCGCCGAAAAGCGGGTGCCGCAGGACGGCCGCATCCCGCTGGCCCTGGGCGGCAAGACGCTGGATGTCCGCGTCTCGACCCTGCCGTCGCGCGCCGGCGAACGGGTGGTGCTGCGCATCCTCGATAAGGACCAGGCCGAACTGAGGCTGGACCAGTTGGGTATGACCGGCGAGACGCTGGACGCCTTCCGCTCCGCCTTGCGCGAGCCCAACGGCATCATCCTGGTCACCGGACCGACGGGGTCGGGCAAGACCACCTCGCTCTACGCCGGCCTGTCGCTGCTGAACGATTCGACCCGCAACATCCTGACCGTGGAGGATCCGGTCGAATACGCCATCGACGGGGTCGGTCAGACCCAGGTCAACGCCAAGGTCGGCATGACTTTCGCCGCCGGGCTGCGCGCCATCCTGCGTCAGGATCCCGACGTGGTCATGGTCGGAGAGATCCGCGACGTGGAGACGGCGAGCATCGCCGTGCAGGCTTCGCTGACGGGCCATCTGGTGCTGTCGACGGTGCACACCAACGACGCCGCCGGGGCCATAACCCGGCTGCGCGACATGGGGGTCGAGCCCTTCCTGCTGGCTTCGACGCTGCGTCTGATCGTAGCCCAGAGGCTGGTGCGGCGGCTGTGCCCCGCCTGCCGCCGGTCCGAGCCGGCGGATCGCGCCACGGCGCGGCTGATCGGCGTCAAGCCGGGTGAGCCGGTCTGGCGCGCCCAGGGCTGCGACCGCTGTCACCAGACCGGCTATGTGGGGCGCGTCGGCCTGTACGAGGTCATAGCGGTTGACGACCGCGTCCGCCGCCTGATCGCCGCCGAGGCCGATGAGGACGCCATCAACGCGGTGGCCTTCGAACGCATGGACACCTTGTCCCAGCGGGCCCGCGCCTTCGTCCTTGGTGGCCTGACCTCGGTCGAGGAAGCGGTGCGGGTCACGCGGCGGGAGACCGCGGCGCCGCACGGCGAGATGCTCGCCAGCGAGGCGGCGGCTTGATGGCGGCGTTCGACTATGTGGCGGTGGATGCCGGCGGACGCACCCTTACGGGTGCCCTGAACGCCGCTGACGAGAACGTGGCGCGAGCCCAGCTCAAGCGGCGGAAGCTGATGCCGCTGGAGATCAAGCCGGCGCGCGCCGCCGTCGGGCAGACGGGCCGTCCCGCGGGGGGCAAGGGCGGCAAGCTCAACGCCAGGACCCTGGCCCTGACAACCCGCCAGCTCTCCACCCTCGTCTCGGTCGCGCCCATCGAGGAGGCGCTGCGCACCATCGCCGTGCAGGCCGACCGCCCGGCAGTACGCCGGGTTCTGGAGGGCATCCATGGCGGGGTCATGGAGGGCCGCCGGCTCTCGGACGCCATGGCGTTGCAGAGTCAGGCCTTCCCGCCGCTCTACCGGGCCATGGTTTCGGCCGGCGAGACCTCGGGCGCGCTGGAGCCGATCCTGCAGCGCCTCGCCGACGGCCTGGAGCGGGACCAGACGGTACGCGGCAAGGTGATCACGGCGCTGGTCTATCCGGCCGTGCTGGCGGTGGTGGCGCTCGGCGTCATCGGCGCCCTGATGACCTTCGTGGTGCCGAAGGTGGTCGACCAGTTCGACAGCATGAACCAGACCCTGCCGTTGCTGACGCGTCTGGTCATCGGCGTCTCGGACCTGATGCGCGACTGGGGCTGGCTGGCGGGTCTGGCCGTAATGCTGGTGGTGCTTGCCGGCGCCGTCGCCCTGCGCAATCCCGCGATCCGGCTCCGGGCTGACACGGCCCTGCTCCGCCTGCCGCTGGTCGGCCGCCTGATCCGCGACCTGCACGGCGCGAAGATGGCGCGGACGCTGGCGACCATGATCGCGGCGGGCCTGCCGGTGCTCGAAGGCCTGACCATCACCGCCCGCACCGTGTCCAACCGGGCCCTGCGCGCCGCCACCGAAACCATGGCCGGCGCCGTGCGCGAGGGCGGAAGCTTGTCCGCCGCCATGCGCCGGGCCGACGTCTTTCCGCCGATCCTCGTCTACATGACCGCCTCGGGCGAGAGCAGCGGCCGGCTTGAGCCGATGCTGGAGCGCGCCGCCGACTATCTCGAGCGCGAGTTCTCGACCTTCACGGCCGTTATGCTGAGCCTCCTCGAGCCCGCCATCATCGTCGTCATGGGCGGCGTGGTCGCCATGATCGTCCTCTCGATCCTCCTGCCCATCCTTCAGATCAACACCCTGGCCATGGGGTGAGGAAGTTGAACATGTCTCCTGGTCCTGACGCCCGCCGCGCGGCGGCTCACTTCTTGAGGACGACCTGGCGCGTCCGCGCTCAAGCAGCGTTGCGCCGCGCGCAACGCGATAGCGCCCAAAAACGAGCGGGGTTCACCCTGGTCGAACTGATGGTGGTCATCGTCATCATTGGTCTGCTGGCCACCGTGGTCGCCATCAACGTTCTGCCCAGCCAGGACAGGGCCATGGTGGGCAAGGCGCGGGCCGACATCTCGGTGCTGGAGCAGGCCATCGAAACCTACCGCCTCGACAATCTGGCCTTCCCCGACGACCTGCAGGCGCTTGTCTCCGCCCCCGCTGGCCTCGCCCGGCCCGAGCGCTATCGCCAGGGCGGCTACGTCCGCCGCCTGCCCGAGGATCCCTGGGGCAATCCCTATCTGTACCGCCGGCCCGGCGCGCACGGCGGCCAGTTCGACGTCTTCTCGTACGGGGCGGACGGTCGCGAAGGGGGCGAGGGCAATGACGCCGACCTCGGCAACTGGCAGGCCTAGCGGCGCTACCGCTCGCGACGCGGTCGCTCACTGCCTGAGCGCGGTTCGGGATCGCGCTCAAGCAGCGCCGCGCCGCGCGCGGCGCGATAGCGCACAGGCAAGAGCGGGTTTCACCTTGGTCGAGCTGCTGATGACGGTGGCCATCATCGGGCTGGCGGCGGGCGCCGTCGTGCTGTCGGTCCCCGATCCGCGACCCTCCATTTCGGAAGACGCCGAGCGCTTCGCCGCCCGCCTGTCCCGCGCGCGGGAGGAGGCGGTGCTGTCGAACCGGCCGGTGGCGGTCGAGGCGACGGCCGCGGGCTATGCCTTCTCGACCTTCGACGGCGTCGAATGGTCACCTCTGACCGACGGCCCGTTCGGACCGGAGGCGTGGAGCGAGGGAGTGTCCGTGTCGCCCGCCGGGCCGGTCCGGCTGGTGTTCGACCCCACCGGCGTCGCTGAGCCTGCCACCGTCACGCTCAGCCGCGAGGGGCGCGCCTCCCGCATCGCCGTCGACGGCGCGGGAGAGGTGATCATCGATGGCTGATCGCTCCGGCTTCACCCTGATCGAACTGCTGGTCGCCCTGGCCGTGTTTAGCCTCGCCGCCATGGCCCTGCTCAACCTGTCGGGAGAGAGCACCCGCTCCGCCGCCCGGGTGGAGACGCGGACGCTGGGCGGCGTGGTCGCCGAGAATCTGGCGGTGGAGGCGATGATCGATCCCCGCCTCGCCGAAGGCGAAACCGGCGGCGTGGTCCCGCTGGCGGGCCGCCAGTGGCGCTGGAGCCGGTCGGTGCGAGGCGTCGAGGCCGGCCTGCTGCGCATCGATATCGCGGTGGCGACCGACGAGGGGCGGGCCGCCGACCGCGTGCTGTTCCGGGCGCGGCCATGACCGGTTCCCGCGCCGGCTTCACCCTCGTCGAGGTGCTCGTCTCGCTGCTCGTCTTTGCCCTGATCGCCGCGGCGGGGGCGACGGTGCTCAGCCTGTCGATCGACAACCGTTTCGCCATCAAGGCTGCCTCGGACCGGACCGCGGACCTGCAGCGGATGCGCAGCCTGCTGAAGGCCGATCTGGGTCAGGCGGCGGCGCGGCGCTCGCGCGGGCCCGCCGGCCGTCCAATGCCCCTGCCGATGGGCGGTCCGGCCGCGCCCGGCGATCCGGTGCTGGTCCTGACCCGGGCCGGCTGGACCAACCCGGGCGAACAGCCCCGCCCCTCGCTGCAGCGGGTCGAATACCGGCTGGCGGAGGATCGGCTGGAGCGGCGGGTCTCGACCCATCTGGACGGCGCGCGGCCGGGTCCGCCGCAGGTCCTGTACCGTGGAGTGCGCGACCTCACCGTGGCCTTCATCAAGGACGGGCAGGAGGCGCCCGCCTATATCACCACGTCCGAACGGCCCCTGCCGGACGCGGTGCGGGTCAGGATGACGCTGGATGGCTACGGCCCGGTCGAGCAGCTTTTCCTCGTGGGAGGCGGCTGATGCGGCCGGCGTCGCGAACCGATGGCCGCGAGGGCATGGCGCTGCTGACGGTTCTGCTGCTGGTCGCGGTGATGTCGGTGGTCGCCGTCGCCGTGCTCGACGACGTGCGGTTCTCCGTCCGCCGCGCGACCAACGCGGAGATCCAGGCCCAAGCCCAGTGGTACGCTTCCGGCGCCGAGGCTCTGGCCCGTCGCCAGGTCGCGCGCCTGCTCGCCGCCGGCCCAGCCCGCACGCCGCTGCAGCCGGAGTGGAACGGCCGCCAGCTGGAGTTTCCCCTCGAGGACGGCTCGATCAGCGCGGTGGTCACCGACGGCCAGGCCTGCTTCAACCTGAACAGCCTGGTCGAGGGCGTCGGCGAAGACCTGATGGCGCGTCCGCTCGGGACGGCGCAGTTCCTCGCTCTCGGCCGGGCCGTCGGCGCGCCCGAGAGCCGTATGCGCGCCGTGGCCGACGCTCTCACGGACTGGCTGGACGCGGACGGCGTCTCGCGGCCGTTGGGGGCCGAGGACGGCGCCTATGCGGGTCTGGCGACGCCGTATCGCACGGGCGGCGTTCTGCTGGCCGAAGTCAGCGAGCTGCGCGCGGTCAAGGGCGTCGACGCCGATCTCTACCGCCGCCTGCGCCCGTACGTCTGCGCCCTGCCGACCAGCCGCCCGTCACCGCTGAACGTCAACACCCTGACGCCGGAGCAGGCCCCGCTGCTGATGATGCTGACCAACAACGCCCTGGGCCGCGAGAGCGCGCGCGCCGTGATTTCGCGCCGGCCGCGGGACGGTTGGCCCGATGCCGCCGCCTTCTGGGCCCAGCCCGCGATGGCCGCGGTCGAGATCCCGGCGGAGGCGCGCGAACAGGCTGCCGTCCTGACCCGCTATTTCAACCTCCGCATCGAGGTCGACTACGGCGGCGGGCGCGCCGTCCGCACCGCCCTCCTGCACGCACAGCCAGACGGCGCGGTGCGGACTGTCATCCAGCGCTGGACTCCTGAAGAATGAAACCGATCCGCCTCGTCCTCATCCCCGCGCTCGCCGGCCAGCCGGCGCCATTCATGATCGTCGCCCCTGACGGCGGCGTGCTCCACCGGGGCCAGCTGGCGCCCGACGCCGTCGAACGGCCCGCACCGATGCGCACAGTCGCCGTCTGCCCCGGCGCCGACGTTTCCGTTCACTGGCTGGATGATTTGCCGCCGGGCGGCGCGGCCCAGCTCCGCGCCGCGGCGGCGTGGCGGCTGCGTGACGAACTGGCCGCCACCTCTGATCGGGTGGCGACGGTCGTCGGCCCGCCCGTCGGCCCCGATCAGCCGCGTCTGGTCGCCGTGGTCGGTCAGGGACTTCTGCAGGCGTGGTCGGGCTATCTCGAGGCGCTGGGTGTTCGCGCCGACGTCATCGTGCCGGACATGCTGACCCTCGCCGAGCCTGACGACGAGGACGGGGTGACGGCGGTGACGTTCGGCGACAGCGTGGCGCTGCGGGGGCGGCGCTTCGCGGCCACGGTCCAGCCCGACCTCGTCGACATGGTTGTCGGCGAGCGGCGGGTGATCTCCGTCCGGGATTCCTTCGAAGTCGAACGGGCGCTGGTGACCGCCGCGCGGTCGCCGGTCATCAATCTGCTCGACGCCGGCGCGCGTGACCGGACCGGGGCGCGGGTCGGCTGGCGCCGGGCGACCGGGTTGGCCGCCGCCGTCCTCGTCTCGCCCCTGATGCTGACCGCCGCCGTGGCCGCCCGCGACGACATGGGTGCGCGCAGACTCAGGACTGATGCTGTCGCGGCGGTCGCCGCTGCGGCGCCCGATCTGGCGCGGGAGGCGGACCCGGTCGCCGCCCTTCGCCGCCGGGCCACCTCGGCTCCGCCGCCCGGCGGCGTGACGGCCGCCGCGGCCGCGCTGTTCACCGCTGTCGAGGCTGTCGAGGGGGCCGAGATCGACGCGCTCGTCGCCACGCCGGACGACGGCGTGAAGGCCACGCTCAGCCACCCCACCTGGTCGGACATGGAGGAGATCACCCGCCGGATGGCCGACATCGGTATGGCCGTGACGGTCACAGCCACCCTCGAGGACGCCGGCCGCGTGGTCAGCGACATCAGCATCGGAGCGCGCCCATGAACCGGATTTTCGCGCAACTTCATCAGGCTTGGGACGGCCGCACGCGCCGTGAGCAGCGGATGCTGGCGGCGATGACCCTGCTCGTGGCGGTGGTGGTCCTGTGGCTGGGGGTGGTCCGCCCGGTGACCGGCTGGCGGGACGAGGCGGCCCGCGACCGGGCGCGCGCCGAAACCGACCTCGCCGAGGTCCGCGCCGCCCTGAACCGCCTGGCGCCGGCGGCCGCCGGGGGGGCGCGTGCGAACGACCTGCAGGGTCTGGAGCCGGTCGTCCGGCAGACGGCGGAGGCGGCGGGGCTTCAGATCATCACCGGTATGGATGCCTCGGGCCGTCTCGGCTTCAGCACGGCCAATGCCCCGGCCGCCGCCGTTTTCGGTTGGCTGGCCGCCCTCGAAACCACGCACGGCGTACGGCCCTCCAGCCTTGGCGTGATCGAGAACGCCGACGCCTCGCTGCAGGTCGAGGGGGCGTTCTGAACCGCCCCCTCGGCCCGTCAGGTTGCTGGCGTCCCGTCAGAACGCCGCGCGCAAGGTGACCTGGTACAGGACGCCCGAGCGCTCGCTCTCCAGCTCGTATTCGTCCAGGTCGCCGTTGGCGCGGTTGTCGAGGATCTCCTCGATCGAGTCGCCGTCGTACTTCATGAACGTCTCGCGCTTCTCCTTGTCGAGCAGGTTCTGGGCCGACAGGCGAACCACGAACCGATCGCCGAAGCGCTTCTCGACGAAGGCCTCCAGATCCTGGTCGTACTCGACCTTGACCAGCTCATCGAGGCCGGATTCATAGCCCTCGTCGCGGCCGTACAGGCTGGCCCCGAAGCTGACGTCCCAAGCCGGCAGGTTCTGGATGAAGCCGACGTTCCAGACGTTCTGCGGCTGGTTGCGGAACCGCCGCTCGACACCAGTGAACGGGTCGACGACCTGGCTGTCCAGCCAGGTGTAGTTGGCGAACACGCCGGTCTCCGGCAGGCCGATCAAGTCCAGCGGCGCCGACAGGTCGATCTCGACACCCCAGGTGGTCCCGTCGCCGATGTTGCGGGGCTCGATCAGATTGTAGGCGTCGTCGCCGGGATCGACCGGACCGCCGTTCTCGTCGACCTCCGCGCCGGTGTCGACCAGTTCGATCAGGTCGTCGATCTCGCGATAAAAGATGTTGAAGCCGAACACACCGCGCGAGCCGATGCGGTGCTCGTATCCGACATCGATACCGTTGGCCTTTTCGCTCTCCAGCAGCGGGTTGCCGCGCAGGGCGTCCTCGTCCGCCGGCTCCTCATCGGCGATGTAGGGCGCGAGGAGGCTGTAGTCGGGACGGCGCTGCGTGCGGGCGAAGGAGGCCCGGAATTGGTCCGCCGCCGTCGGCCGCCACGTCAGGTGCAGCGACGGGAACAGCTCGTCGGCGTCGGCCGAGACCGTGCCGAGGTCGCTGGTCACGTCGCGCTCGTTCGATTCGTAGCGCAGGCCGGCGTCGACCGTCAGGTTCGGACCGAGTTCTGCGGTCAGCCGCACGAACGGCTCCCAGCGCGTCTCCTCGACGGTGTAGATCGCCCCCGGGGCAGGATCGGGATCGTCGACCATGCCGTTGTCGATGTCGAACTCGATCTCGGCCGCATCGCGCTCCTTGACCAGATAGTCCACCCCGGCCTTCAGGCGCAGGGCCTCCCGCCCGAAGGTGATGGCGACGCCGGCCTCGTATTCGTCGTCGGTGATGCCCAGCTCGACGTACTCGTCCAGCTCCAGAGGATCGCCGGCGTCGGCGGCGTCGATGCGGGTCGTGGTTTCGTCGCGGAAACCCGACCAGCCCAGTTTGAAGTCCAGTTCGCCCGGACCGGCGTCGAATTCGCCGTCGATCCCGAGGGCGTAGGTCTGCTGGCTGATCCGTTCGGCCTGGACCTCGGTTTCCTCCAGTTCGTCGAACACGCCTGATCCGTTGTCCACGAAGGTCAGGGACGTCTCATCCTCGTCCCGGGAGGTGTCGACCGCCAGACCGTTGAAGCGCAGGCGGCCGCGGTCGAGGCGCACGGTGTATTCGGCGTTGGCCGACAGGTCCTCGCCGTCGCGGGTGTCGCCCTGCAACTCGATGTTGTCCAGCACGCCGCCGTTGGCGGGGTCGTCGTCGTAGCGCTCCGACCGCTTCTCCTTCGGATTGCGCCGGCCCTGGTAGTTGAGGGCGGCCCAGAGCGAGGTGTTCTCGGTATTGCCCGCCCACGAGATCGAGCCGGAGCCGCGCACCTCACCGTCGCCGTTGACGAGCAGGCCGGCGCGAACGGCGCCGCCCTCAAGCTGCGCGCCCTCCTTGAGCACGACGTTGATCGCGCCGGCGACGCCGTCCGACGGCTGGTCGGCGCGGGGGCTGCGGATGATCTCGATGCGTTCGACCAGTTCGGCCGGGATGCGGTCGACCAGGAAGGCGCCGTCGTCCTCTCCACCTGGCGCGCGGCGGCCGTTGATCAGGATGTTGGTGTAGCCGGGCGGCAGGCCGCGCATCGACACGCCGTCGAACTCCAGCACGTCCGAGGTGAAGGTCACGCCCGGCACGCGCTTCAGCATTTCGCCGACCGACACCGGCTCGAAGCGCTGGAAGTATTCGAGGTCGTACGACAGGATCGGGTTCTCGTCCGTGGTCCGGTTGCGAAACACGATCTCACCGTTGACGATAACGTCCTCGATGGCCGTGGCCTCGACCGGACCGGCGACCTCCTGGGCGCAGACGGTTCCAGCGAGGGCGAGCGGCGCCAAGGCGGCGCCGAGCAGCAGTTTGAGTTTCATGGCAGGCATCCCCGAAGCCCGATCGGCCCCGCGGCCGCCGGTTCTGACGCCCAGCTAGGCTGTGCCGGCGACGCCCCCACGACGCTTTGGCGAACCCGCGTTGGCGCTTTTCCGATGCTCCAGCGACGCTTGCTCCCGCAACGGACGATGGGTCACCAAACCGACGCGGTATCGTCATCGAGCCTGCGTTGACGCGTCGGGAGTCGCGTGATCTGGCCCGCTGGGACAAGCCTTACGGACGCGCCATGATCCTCCGGACCCTGACCGCCATCGCCACCTCCACCGGCTTGCTCGCCGCCTGCGCGACCCACGAGGTCGACTATCCGGGCGAGGGCGAGGGTTTCGTCGGTGAAGGCGTGGCCGTGCAGGCGCGGCTCGAAACCCCCTCCGTCGGCACGGCGGGGCAGGATGCGGCCGACGATCCGGCCATCTGGGCCTCAGCCGTTCCGGTGCGGATCGGCGGCGTGTCGACGCGCGGCTTTGTCGCCGGCACCGACAAGAAGGCCGGCCTCTACATTTACGGCCTCGACGGCGCCGTGCTGCAGTTCCTGCCCGAAGGCCTGCTGAACAATGTCGACCTGACCGAGGGGCTCGCCCTCGGTGGCCGGCCACAGGTGGTGCTGGGCGCCAGCGATCGGACCCCCGGCAAGACCGGGGTCGCCCTCTATCTCTTCGACCCCGCGGCCGGGACCGGCGTACGCCCGTGGGGCGCCGTCACCTCCGACGTGGTCGAGCCCTACGGCTTCTGCTTCGCCCGGCGCGGCGCCGAGGTGCACGCCATCCTTGTCGGGCACGAGGGCGAGGTCCGCCAGTTCGTCCTGACCGCCGACGCCGCCGGCCGCCCCGCCGCGCGCGAGGTCCGCCACTTCGACATCGGCACGATCTCTGAAGGCTGCGCCGCCGACGAGGCCACCGACGCCCTCTACATCGCCGAGGAGAACATCGGGGTCTGGCGCTACCGGCTCGACCCATCCGCCGGCGCGGCCCGCACTCTGGTCCAGCCGGTCGCCCCCGGAGTCCTCGTGGCCGACGCCGAGGGACTGACCATCATAGAGGATGGCGCCGCCCGCTATCTGATCGGCTCCAGCCAGGGCGATTCGACCTTCCCGGTCTGGCGCATCGACGGCCCGCAGCCGGTGTACAGCGGCCGGTTCGTGGTCGACGCCGGCGCGGTCGACCGCGTCACCGGAACCGACGGGCTGGACGCCCTCGGCGGCCCCGTCGGCGACGCCTTTCCGGAAGGCGTGGTGGTCGTCCAGGACGACGTCAACGACGCCGGAACGCAGAACTTCAAGTTCATCGACTGGCGCGATATTCGCGTGGCCCTGGGGCTGTAGACCCGGAAGGCCTCCCGCCAGGGTCCGTGGATGTCTGCAACGTGCCGCATCGAGGCCTGCGGAGGGGGCGCCCTCGTCGTTCGCAAATGAGCGGGCCCGCGCTCCGGGGCCCTGCGGCCCGTTACCGCGAGGCCTTTGACGGAAGCATGCAACGGCGCCTCGAGCGGCAGGACTGCGAGTGCTCCGCCACCATGAAGTATTTGCGCAGGTGATGGACCAGCCCGGATCCCCCCTGAACGTCAGCAGCGGGTGGAGGGCGGTGACCGGTTGGCGGCGGGCGGTTTTCGGTGCGGCTCAGGCCCTAATGGGCATTCACGCATAATCTTCACCAGATCGAAGCGGTCCCGGGGATAGGGGAAGGGAGCGGCGCTCGCCTCTCCTGACAACTCGTGGCGCCGGAGGTCCCATGACGGCAACGGCTTGCTTGCGAGTGTCTCTGGACGCCAATCGGACCGAGGTCCCCGTCGAGGCTCTTGGCCCCTTGGTGGCGAAGTACGCGAACGCCTTCCTCGAAGTCCGCTGGTGCTGGCCTCGCACCTCCTCGGCGCTCAGCCACTACTGCTATCTGCTGGCGGATCCGCGAGCCGACCGGCTGGACACGGCGGAACTCGCCCGACTGTCCGATGAACTGGAAGTACGCCTGTTCGGCACCGCCGCCAGCGAAGCCTTGACGCTCCTGTTGTTCGAGGGGCCGGCGGAAGCGATCGAGGAATTTGCTGCTCTTTCGGACGCGGACGTTCGCGATCTCCTGTCCAGCGACCGGAACTTGCCGAAAGAAGGGCGCCTGAGCCGGATCGGTCCGGACGGCGCTCTTAGTCCCGTGCCCCCATCGCTCTCGCAGCCCATGCTGCTCCCGCTTGACCTTCCCCCACCAGTCGATGAGGCGGTCCAAGGTATCTATTTCGCCGGACGGGAGCTGTTCGTGGGCGATGTCCTCAGCTGCACGCCAGGCGATGCCGAGCGCCATGCCAGCCTGGTCGAGGGCGAGCCTCATCTTCCGTCCGACGCGGTCGAGTTCGACAACGGCTGCGTCCTCGCGGCGCTGCGTCACATCGGTCAGAGGGGACTGCGAGCCCCGCTCTACCTTCCGGTGAGCTTCTCGAAGCTCATGCGGCCGACGATGCGCTCCGGATATGCCGAGTTGCTCCACTGCCTGCCCTTCTCCGCCCGCCCGAGTCTCGCCGCCGCCGTCTACGATGTCCCACGGGTGATGTCGTACCAGGCGCTCAGAGTCGTCCACGACACCCTCGACGAGCATTTCTCGGCGATCGATCTGCAGACTTTCGATCCCGGCTTCGAGGTCCTTCAGTTGTCCACCCGGGCGGTGCGCAGCGTCACCCTCTCGCTTCCCACAGCCCGGTCCGATGTCCGCCTGGCGGCGCTTCGCCGCTTCGGCGCCCGGGCCAACGAGTTCAAGCGGCGTCAGATCTGGACCGGCGTCACCAACATCCGCACTCGTGCTGAGTGCGATACGGCGCTGGGCCTTCGGGTGCCGTTCATCACTGGCCCCGCGATATGCCAGCGCCAGGACAGGCTCCTGGGTGGCGCCCTGTGGGCGTACAAGGATCTGCCCGTGACATCGCCTGAACACAGGGACGCGAGCGCATAAGGGGGGGTGGCTTGTCCCCGGGCATCGCCCTGACTGGACGTCGGCGCGCCCGGCAGGCCTCGGTGGCGAATGGATCGGGCGCCGCCGGTTGAGGCGCTCAGACTCTGCATTCGCGATCGCCTCGCCGATCGAGACTGTCCCGCCGGCGTTCGATTTTGCAGCGTTTTGCACAACAAGCTGAGCCAGATGAGCGCGTCAGCATTGCGCCAGACTTGCTCTGTGGCGCGCTCGCGGTGGCGCAATGTCCATTCTTGTGAAAACTTGCAGAAATCAAACAGCGCGGAGACCGACGCATGGCGACTGGCGGGGTTGGATCGGGGACGGCTGAAGGGCGTGTCGAACGCGCGCACCGAACACCCCGCGAACCATCGAGCCGGCTACATCGCTGCGGACGGGCCGGGAGAGGCGCGGCGGTCGCGGCGCTGGCGGTCTCCTGCAGCGTGCTCGCGGGCTGCGCCGGCGTCGCGGGCGAGTCGGTCGGCCGGTGCGGCGCTCCGCCGTTGGGCGACACACGGCTCTACCTGCGCGGGGCCATGAGCGGCTGGGCCGCCGTGGACGAATACGCCATGCGGTGGGATTGCGACGCCTACGTCGTCACCGCCGAGCTCCAGGGCGCCCAGGACTTCAAGATCGCCGACGCCGACTGGACCAACCTCTCCACCTTCGGGGCGCCACGGGGGTCGGAACCCGAAGGATCCTCGATACCCACGGCGCGCGCGGACGAAGGCGGTTCGGACAATCTGCGCTTTCGGTTCGACGGCTGGAGCACGCTTCGCCTTCAGTTTGGGGACGGCCGCTCGGTGCTGACGGTGGCGCAGGCGACACCCCGGGTCGAGCCGCCTTCGGATTCCCGCGCGCAATCGTTGCGACACGACAGCCGCGACGTGACCTACAAGGCGCCGTTCGGTCCCGTCACCGCCGGCGGAGAGGTGGCGTTCGCCCTCGACGCACCGGACGCTGATCGGGCGACGCTGGTGATCGACCGGCGCCGTCTCGAGGGCAATCAGGAGATCCTGGCCTACGACGAACTGGAACGTGTGCCGCTGGTCCGCGACGCGGACGGCCGCTGGTCCGGCCGGTACGTGTTCGCTGCGCCGGGTGTGTACGGCTACTGGTTCGACGTGGAGATCGGTGGACGCCGGTTCGTCTATCAGAATAACAGCGCGCCAATGTACTGGACCCGCGAACGGGGCGGCAACGGGCTGGGCGTCGCGTCGGACGCACCCCTGGATTCAGGCGCGGTGCGGCGATTCCGGCTGACCGTAACCTCTCGTGACTATGTGGTGCCCGAGTGGGCGCAGCAGGCGGTCTGGTACTATCTCTTCCCCGAGCGGTTCCGGAACGGCGACGCCTCCAATGACCCGAGGCCGGGTCCAAACACCTTCCAGAACGGGTCGGTTGAAACGCACGCCGATTGGAACGCCCGGCCGTTTCGACCTGGTTCGGGCGATGGCTCGGACAACAGCGGCAGCAACGACTTCTTCGGCGGCGACCTGGCCGGGATCATCGAGAAGCTCGATCATATCGCCGCGCTGGGCGCGACCGCGCTCTACATGACGCCGATCTTCACAGCCGCCAGCAACCACAAATATGACACCGCCGATTATCGGAACGTCGACCCGGCCTTCGGCGCCAACGCCGATTTCGAGCGGCTGACGCGCGAAGCCGCCCGGCGCGGCATCCGAGTGGTGGTGGACGCCTCGTTCAACCACTCCGGCCGCGACAGCCTCTATTTCGATCGCTTCGCCAAACACCCGGGTATCGGTGCGCTTGAGGGGGGCGAGGTGCGGGCCGACAGTCCGTACGCCGACTGGTACCGTCTCGACCCCGCCCGGGCCGACCCGGACGACCGCTACAGCGGCTGGACCGGTGCGCGGGACCTGCCGGAACTGAACGAGGAGTCGCTGTCTTTCCGGTCGTTCGCCTATGGCGCTCCGGATTCGGTGACGCGCCTGTGGCTCGATCGCGGCGCCGCCGGTTGGCGGATGGACGTCGCGCCGTGGGTGTCGGACGATTTCTGGCGGGAATGGCGTCGGGCGGTGAAGGTCCACAATCCCGACGCCGTGACCATCGCGGAAACCTGGTTCGACGCGTCCAAATACTTCCTGGGCGACACCTTCGACGCGACGATGAATTACATCTTCCGCGACACGGCGCTGAACATCGCCTCCGGAAGCAACGTCGCTGCCGCCTACCGCAACATCGAGCTGATGCGCGAGCTCTATCCCCCGCAGGCCTGGCGCGCGTCGATGAACCTGTTGTCCACACACGACACGGCCCGGAGCCTGTGGCTGTTGGGGGATAGGGGAGACGATCCGGCGGCGAGGGCGCAGGCGCGTCGCCGCTATCGCCTGGCGGTGCTGATGCAGGTCGCCTGGCCCGGAGCCCCGACCATCTTCTATGGGGACGAGGTCGGCGTGACGGGCGGTGAGGATCCCGACAACCGCCGCACCTTCCCCTGGGCTGACGCGGGTGGCGATCCGGACATGACGATGTACGCCGAGATGCGCCGGCTCATGGCGCTTCGGCGCCAGCACCCGATCCTGGCTCTTGGCGTTTTGGGGGCGCCGCTCCACACGGACACGCATGTAGTGGTCGCGCCGCGGACGCTGGAGGACGAGGTCGCCCTGGTCGCTGTGAACAACGCGGAGTCGGAGCGGACGGTCGAGATCGACTTGCCGCCGGCGTTGCGCGGTCGCGCCTATGTTGACGCCCTCACCGGGGAACGGATCATTGCCGGCCCGACGATGCGGCTGACCCTGCCGCCCTTGTTCGGCGCCGTCCTGGTGTCCGACAGTTCCTGAGGCGCGGCATGGCCCGCGCCGGTGGGGAAAGCCAGCTGAGCGCCGTCAGGGAATTCGCCGCCGGTCTGTCCTCAGCCGCCCGAGCCCGACACCCCACCGGCGTCCAGCGCCGCGGCGGGTGATGTCGATGAGGCCTTGGCTCACCGGCTCACAGCCGTGCATCCTGAAGCCGTATCACGACGACCGCCGTCGAAAACGGACGCTCCGTCCGCGATCCGCAGAAGGTCCGCGTCTCGTGCCCAGGCCAGTGTCCGCTTCTGGCGCAGATCTGACGCCAGATGGAGGTGGCCCCATCAATGGCGAGTCATCTCCGTTGAACGAGGCCGTATAGGTGGCCTTGGTTGCCGCGATGCGGCTCAGCTATTGATAAATATACAGAAAGCCGGTGGGCGGTGCGGTCAGTCCAGCGCCGCTTTCTCCGCCTGCCGCGGGCTCATGGACCGCAGCCGGATCTCGGAGATGCTCCTGCGTCCTGCGACCCGGGTTAGCTGAACGAAGACGTCGATCGTTGAACGAACATAGTGAAGAACGTCCTCTCGTCGGAGCCGTGTACCACCCTGCAGGACAAGCAGGGCGATCTGTTCGACGGCGCGTTCGGGGCTGTCCGCGTGAACGGTTGTCATCGATCCCGGGTGCCCGGTGTTGACCGCCCGAAGAAACGTATAGGCCTCCGGCCCTCGCAACTCGCCAAGGATGATCCTGTCCGGGCGCATTCGCAGCGATGCGTTCAACAGATCCTCCGCGGTTACCGCCGCTTCTCCAAGGGCGCTACGGGCAGCGAGGAGGCCGATCGCATTGCGGTGACGAATGTGCAGCTCGGGGGTGTCCTCCATGAAGATCAGGCGTTCTTCTGGCGGGATCTCGCGGATCAGGGCATTGAGGAAGGTCGTCTTGCCGGTGGAGGTCCCGCCAGAGACAAGGATGTTGCGACGGCTTTTAGCCGCGGTGGCCAACAGGCCTGCGAGATCGTCGGCTTCCAGAAGCGCTTGGAGCTGCGTATCGATATCACCCTGAACGCGCCCACCGCCACGGTGGACGTTCTCGAAAGCCCCGGCTGCCACGTAGTCGGACAGACCAAGATCCGACGACACATGCTTACGGATGGCCAGGGCCAGATCGCCTCGCGTCGCCGGCGGGACGATGACCTGAACACGTTCGCCGCCCGGTAGCGTTGCGGACAGGATGGGATGCTCGCGATTGACGCCCTGATGGGTATGGGCGGCGATCTGACCCGCGAGCCGGGCGAGGACGGTGCTGTCGAGACCCGCCACGTGGTGATGTTCGATCGTTCCTCCGAGCGTCTCGGCCCAGAGTTCGCCGGGCTTGTTGACGTAGACGTCCGTCACGTCGGACCGCCCGAGAATTTCGGCGAACGGCGCCAGATAGCTCCGGAGATAGACCTGACCCTCGGGGCGGTCGTCTCTCACCGGCCAGACTCGCTCGGCGGGAACTCCAGGTCCCGGGCGACGAACACCGTCACCCGGGCCCCTGCGTCGACCCGGAGCGTGGGACGCGGGCCAGTATTGGCCGTCAGCGCTTCGGCGCCTTGCATCCCTCCGGGGAAGATGATCACGGAGCCGTCACCGCCGATCTTCTGACCTGCCAGACTGGTCCCGACGGTCAGAATCGATCGCAGCAGCGAGCCTCCGAACCGCTCGAGGAAATGACTGTCGACCCGTCCCTCGATCCCCGCGCGGCCTTCAAGGTCGGCCGCCGGAGAGGCGATCGCGATGGTGACGCCGTCGGGCCGCACAAGACGTGTCCATTGCACCAGCGCCCGGTTCTGGCCAGCGGACATGTCCGCCTGGTATTCGCCGAACACCCGGGTCCCGCGCGGAATCAGCACCTGGCTGCCGTCGAACCCCCTCACATCGCGAGACACGATAGCCCGCACGTGTCCCGGCCGGGTCGAGTCGAGCGCCGTCTCAAGTACGGCGGGAATCAGGGTGCCCTGCGGGACTGTCGTCGAAGGCCGGCTGAGCCGGGCTGCAACGGCGGCGGCGGCGCTGCCGGCGCTCGCTTCGGCCGCCACTGTCGTGTCGAAGACCAGCGCCGGTCCCCCTGAGGTTATGGGCGGCGCTGGGGCGGGTTGGGGCGGCACGTAGGGAGGCGGTGGCACATAGGGAGGCGGCTGAGGCTGCGGAACATATTGCGGCGGGGGCGGCGGTGGCGGCGTGACCAGTTCCGCCGGTGCAAGCGGCGGGGGCGGAGGCGGTGGAGGCTCAGGGGTGATGTAGAGCGGCGGCAGCGCCGACAGGCCTTGTAGCGAGTCGACCGTCCTCACCTGGGTGGTCGGCGCAGTGGGGGCCCGCCTTTGGCCATCCAGGACGACGAACAGGAGAACGCCTCCGAGGAGAATGACGCCGATCATCAGCCACGCGGGCGCCTGGCCGCGATCGCGGGCGACGACGGGGCGGATATCCACCGCCTTCGCCATGGGGCGAGGCTTGCCAGCGCCCGGGTTCACTGGCGGTTCCTCACGGCATTGCGCCGGGCGCGCGCGCTTTGGCCGTCAAGACGAAACACGAGCGTCCGGTAGACCGCGTCGATGACGTACTGGCCGTCCCGGACATGGCCGTCCACCAGCGTGGCGTCACCCCTTTCATCGATGGCGAAGACGGCGGGTAACGGCTGTTCCGGCCGCCACTCCACATACGTGCGAACACCATCGTCGGTTATGGTCAGAGGCCGCAAGGCGCGGGTCCCGCTTAGTCTGTATCGACCGACGCCCGGTTGTGCAGCCGGAGCGGTCGGAGCCTCGGGCGGCGCGTCGCCATACAGAAACCGGACCGTGAACGGCGAGTCGGCCGTCGGGCCGTAGCTCGATGTCAGTTCGAAATTATAGATCCTCGCATCGGTAATGACCGTCATGTTCGTCGCGCCATCCTGCCGGAGCGGCTTGAGGAAGAGCGTGTCGCCCCGCTTGTTGACGGTCGCCTGCCAGGTGTCGCTGTTGCCGATCGCGACATTCTCCACCCGCTCGGCCGGGTCGAAGATCACCGTCAGCTGGAAATTGGTCGCCACGTTCAGGCGCACGACTTTGCCGGCGTCGTACTGGATCGTCTGAAGACGGGTGTCGGCCGGACCCGGCAGGGTCTGCGCCAAGGCCGGCCCCGCCAGCAGCGACAGAATGAGGATCAGAGGTCTCACGGCGCTTCATCCGCGGGATAGACCGTCACGGGTCCGTCGACCTCAAGAGCCAGCGGATCCGTGGCGTCAACCGCGGCCACGGCATCAGCCTGTGGCAAGGCCTCCGGGTCCTGTTGGTACTCCACGACCTGAAAGCCCAAGGGGTTCAGGAACCGGTCTTCCGCGGACATGGGTTCGCCGGAGAAGCGATACCGGATGATGGCGACCCAGTGCTGCGCCGGCATGGCCTGGGCGCCTTCGTCGCGACGGACCGTCTCATAGCGCACCAGTGCGGACTGTTCGTCCAGCCGTGACACGCTTTTCACCCGGGTCTCGACCACCGCGCTCCGGGGATACCGGATCAGCGGGCTATCCAGATTGGAGGGCTGCATCAGGTTGAGATACTCGTCCCGCGCCTTGTCCGCCGACCACAGGCCCACCTTCTGATAGTTGGCCTGGAGGGTCGCGATGTCGAAGCTTTCGCGGGCGATCACGTACTGCACGAGCATCGACTGAACCAGAGCCCGGTCGGGCGTGATCTGGTTTGGTTCGAGCGGCTTAAGCGCCTGGACGAAGCCCGTCGTACGGTCGACCAGCAGGGTGTAGGGCACCACGGTCTTCAGCGGCATGAGGATGACGAGCGCCAGAGCTTCGACCACGGCGACGGCTACCGCCGTGATCGCCACGATCCAGGCGAGGCGACGGGAAGCCTGAAGGGCCCCGATTCTGTCCGATGCCCAGCTTCCCGCTTCACGGTAGTAGGCGTTAAGGGCCTCGCGGCTTGATTTCTTCATGAGCGACGATCCCGAAGTGCGGCCCCCAGCGACTTCCTCGGCCTGCTACGGCGCAGGGATTGTCCGTAGGACGGAGCGGCGAACGCGTCGGCGCCGCCGGCGGCGGCACGTTGGGCGGCGAGGGGCCGAATGATGGATCCGCTATACGCCGGCCCGGGACTCGTCCGATCGCGGCTTTGCGAGGCGCGCAGGGCGTCCGCAACGGCCAGGGCGCGGGACGGCGACGGATGGGCGGCGGGCTGATCCGGAGCCATCACAAGGCGCTCTTCCCGTTCGCGGTCGAGCAACGGCAGACGAGGCAGGCTGAGCGAAAGATGGACCGTAAACGCCAGGCGCAACAGGATCGCCAATGAGCCGAACAAGGCCAGGGCGAACGCCAGACACAGGATCAGCAGTTCGACGGGGGCCGAGGCGGTCAGAATCTTGGCCTCGCGCAGTTGCAGGACATAAGCCAACCAGGGCTCCAGCAGAGCCAGCTCGATGCCGAGCATGATGGTGACGGCGATCGAGGCCAACACGGTGAACACCAGCGCGCGCGCCCATCCGGCGAACATGCTGCGCGCGAAGTCGAACAACAACAGGCCCGCCATGAGCGGCGCCAGAGCGAGCAGAACGCCGGCGGTCACCCGGACCGTGGCGACGGCGGCGACCACACCAGAAAGGAACAGCACACGCGCCCAGCCGAGCGCCGGATCGTCGGGAAGCGGGGTGCGGTCGGGAGGCTGGTTCGGACCCGTCCGGCCGGGAAGCGGCCGGGACGCGGCCTCCTCACGCCCGGTCCCCAGATTGGTCAGGCGGATGATCGCGCTATCCGCCGCCTGAAGACGGCCGATGAGGTCGCCCTCGGCGCCTGGCAAGACGGCAGGTCCAGCGATGGCGGCGCTGAGCTGCGACGGGCCATCGACCACCACGTCGTAGACAACCGTCCGGTAGGCGCCCCAGCTGGTGGCGAGGGTCAGCACCACGCCGATCTTGATCACCGCCATGACGCCGTCGCGCAGGGTCGGCGCCTGGCCGAGGATCATACGAAAGCCGAAGAGTGCGACGAAGATGGTCAGCACCCCGGTCAATACGGCCGCCAGGGACGAGCCCGGGTCGGCCAGCGCTTGATAGCCCGTCGCGCCGATCGTCTGCGCCTGACAGTCGATGTGACGCAGCAGCGTCGAGAGGAACGCGTCGCCGGTGGATAGGGAAGGACAGGCGGCGATGCTCATGCCTGCTCCAGGAGCGGCGCCATCCACTCGGCGGGATCATCGCCCACGGACGCTCGAAGGTCGTCGAGCAGGCGTACGGTCCGCTCGCGGCCCGACAGAATGGTCAGGATGTCGTCCTCACCGGACAGGTCGAGTCGCGCGACGACGCTCTCGCCGCCGCGCTTGATGAGGAAACAGTGGGCGCTGTCCGGCAGGGTGCGGATCAGGTCGAACTCGTGAGGGGTCAGGCCGAAGCCCTGCACATAGTCCTCCGCGCGCGCCTTGGCGTTGACCATGAAGATCTGGGTGGCCGCCTGTTCGATGATGGCGCTGGCGATGCGGCTCTCGAGGGCGTCCTGCGCGCTCTGGGTCGCGAAGCCGACGATGCCGTTGCGCTTGCGGATGGTCTTTTCCCAATCCTTGATGCGGCGGACGAAGACGTCGTCGTCGAGCGCCTTCCATCCCTCGTCGACCACGATGATGGCGGGCGTGCCGTCGAGCCGCTCTTCGACCCGATGGAACAGGTACATCATCGCCGGTGTGCGGACGGCCGGATCGTCGAGCAGCACGGTCATGTCGAAGCCGACGGTCTGCGCCGACAGGTCCGTCAGATCCTTCGGGTTGTCGAACAGCCAGGCGCGCTCCCCGTCGCCCCACCAGGGTCGCAGGCGCGACCAGAGATCACCGGCGTGGGGCCGCTGATCGCCGCGGAACAGCTCGACCAGGTGTCTCAACCGACGATGCTTGACCGGCTGTTCGAAATTGGCGGCGACGGCGTCCCGGATCCTGGCCAGGTCCGCGACGTCCGCCCCGCCCGCGAGCTGGGCGATCCAGTCGACCAGGAAGCCCCGGTTGGCCGGCGTATCCTCGAGTTGAAGCGGGTTGAGGCCGGAGGCCTCGCCCGGACGCAGCAGATCATAGCGGCCGCCGATCGCCCGGATGAACAGTTCGGCGCCCCGGTCCTTGTCGAAGAAGATGATGCGGGGCTCGAGCTTGCGCGCCTGGGCCAGCAGGAAGTTGAGCACGACCGTCTTGCCGGACCCCGACGGGCCGATGACGGTGAAATTGCCGAGGTCGCCCTGGTGGAAGTTGAAGAAGTAGGGGCCCGCCGCCGTGGTCTCCAGCAGGGTGACGGCGTCGCCCCAGTGGGATCCGGTCTCGGCGCCGGTCGGGAAGTTGTGGATGCTGGCGAGGCCGGCGAAATTGTTCGTCGACACCAGCCCCCGCCGGGCGATGTATTTGAAGTTGGCGGGGAACTGGGCCCAGAAGGCCGGCTCCAGGGCGATCTCCTCGCGCACCGCGACGATGCCCATGTCGGCGAGCGCAGCCGTCACCTCGGCGACGCCGGCGTCGATCTCGTCCAGCGTTGCACCGCGCACCGCGATGGTCATGTGGTGTTCGCCGAAGCCGGCACGCCCCGCTGCGACATCGTCCTTGGCGTGGGCGAGTTCGCCGCGCAGGGACAGCGCCTCGTCCTCGGCGGAGCGCATCCGCCGCAGGGCCAGGTTCATCCGATCCAGCGCCGTCTGCCGCTCGACGAAGGCGAAGGACTGGGTGATGACCAGTTCGAACGGCAAGCGCAGCAGTTCGTCGAACATGCCCGGCGAACTCCAGGCGGGGTAGTCCTTGATCGAAACCAGACCGAGGAAGTCGCGGGGGACGTGGCCGGCGGCGGACAGCTCCACCGTGTCCTGGCCGAAACTGACCCGTCGATAGGGCAGGTAGGATCCCAGATCCTGATGCGGCAACAGCACCGGCCGCTGCTCGGCATTGTAGAGGCCGGAGAGGAACTCCAGCGGCTCCGAGCAGACGCCGTTCGGGGTCTCGTAGACCCCCAGAAGGCGCGGCGCATACTCTCCCAGGGCCGAGAGCAGGGCGTCGCGGCCCGCGTCCAGCTGGCCGAGCTCCGCGACCTGCCCGGCGTCCGGAGTCTCGCCGGCGCGGACGAACCAGTTGCGGACCTGGTCCGCCACTCCGATCCGGCCCTGCAGCGGACGCCGCACCAGCGTCAGATAGAGGTCGTTGACGAACAGCTGTCGGGTGGCGAGCCGCTCCGCCCAGCGGTCTCCCAAGGCCTGCGCAAAGTCGTCGGGAAATTTCTGCTCGAGATCGATGTCCACCCGCCGCCGGATGACGTGGTGGTAGAGGGCGAACCGGGACGAGCCGATGGCGCGCAGCATCGCGTCGCGCAGGGTCTTGCGATAGTTGAGCTCGGCGGTGTCCGCCGTCTCGAACAGCAGGCCCCGCAGCTGGATCACCTGCAGAAGCAGTCCGTCCCGCGTCTCGATCGTGTGATCGTTGACGTGCCGGGCGTAGGGGAGGTGGACTCCGGCCGGTTGCTCATGCCTTACCGTGCGAGCCCCCTGGCTCAGGGTCGGTAGGAGTTGCATCGCCAGATACGGTGGTTGCGGACTCGCGGGCATTGGCCGACGCGGGTCAGCCACAGGTCGATGATCCGGGGCTCGCGCAGGCACAACAGCACGCCGACGCCGTGCACCACCAGGGCGACGGGCAGCACCCAGATCGAGCGGAACACCAGAAACAGCTCCGCGGCGACTACGGCGTTGATCACGAAGTAGCTGTAGGTCACCCCTGCGAACATCTGCGGCCGGGTCAGGGCGGTGAACAGGGGCGTGCGGTCCAGTTCGTCCACGGCCCTAGCCCGCGAACGCGGCGGTCGACCGGATCCCGGCGACGATGCTCACGGCGCCGAACAGGATGAAACAGCCGAGGATGACGACCGCCCCATAGCGCCAGTTCATCCGGCCGGTCAGCATCATGAAGCCGACGCAGGCCACGGCGATCACGGCGACCACGGTCGCGACCGTGCCCAGCAGGGTGCCCTGCAACCACTGCACGGCGGAGACGATCGGGCCCGAGCCCCGGGGGTCCGCCAGAGCGGTCTGGGCATGCGCGACGACGGGTTGGCTCATGGCCAGCGCAGCAGCAAGGCTGCAACGAAGTGCGATTACCAGCATACTTGTTACTTACCCCGACCCGAGCCCGACCCTACCATATTGCTGAGATTTCGACGACTGCCAACCTTGAGCGCACTACTTTCGGGTGTGAATGGGGGTGCCGAGGGCGTCCGACCCCCGGGGGCCCCATTGAGTTAGCAAATCCCGCGTCGTGGCCGCGACCTAGAGCCGCCGTTTCGTGGCGGATGTTGATGCCACGGTCGGATTGATGGAGCGGTCTAAATGGCCGCGCCAGGTACCCGGTCGCCTTCCCGCAATCAGTTTGGGCTGCCAGCGCCAACCCGCGAAATCGCAGTAACTAGAATGCCGAATTCCTTACAGTAGGCGATAGAAACTTCATCGTCCGCTACGAGATCGCCCACAGTCCCGGATATTCGAACTCTGCCGTTCCTGAGCCGCCGAGCGGTCTCGATGATAGCATCATCTTGTACGGAGACGCCGACGGGGATGCAGTGTCCATCCGATCGCCCCTTTTGCCAGTTCTCGTTCGGATACAGATTCATATTCTCAGTATCGAACTTGAGATATCCCTCAACACTGATCGGCGTTCCGACCGGTTCTTCCAATATTTCGAACTCCTTCGGCACATGCGAGCATGCGCCGACGCAAACGACGGCCATTAACAAAGCGGAGATTTCTATTGATCTCACTATCTATCTCCTTCGGGCGTCGCGTTGGATGACGTTTAGGGCGTTAACGATATCCCTACGCTCTGATCCGTTAAGGCTGCCGCTGATAATTCGCACCTGATATTGTCCACCCGACTGCTCTAGAACAATTACGCGTCCTTCGTTGTAGATGTAATTAGGCCGGCCTCGGTCCAAGTGATTGCGGTCTTCCGGACTCGGTTGGATGCCTTGGCCTTGGGCGTGGTCAGGATGAGAGTGACCAGAAGCGTCCGCTCCCGCCGGAACTGTCATAGTCCCCAGAAGCCCTGTCTGGGTATCACGGGTTCTACCAGGCGCTTCTCTGAACTCCACCCCGGCATCGGTTTCAAAGAAATTTGCAAATTTCTCATTTTCCCCCGATGTCGCCAAGCTCGGCATATTGGCCGCCGCAGATGCATCGATCTGAGGGTTTGACAGCACATCGGTCGTGCCATCGCGTTCAGGATTATAGTTCGTGGAGTCGATGCATGTGCCCGCGGCCTTGGCTTCCGCGGGGCAGGCAATCATCCCCGTCGGGTCGACCCCATTGACCGGATCGTTGCCGACATAGGCGTAGAGATTCATCTGGTCCTCGTAGCCAACCGGGTCAGTCTGCAGGAACCGTCCGAGCCCGGGGTCATAGGCCCGCGCCTTATAGTGCCACAGCGGCGCGCCCCGGAGCGTGATCTGGCCGGTGTAGCGGAAGCGCGAGCCGCCGCTAAACCCGTAGTCGGTGTCCGGCTCGCCATAGGGCGAGTAGCGGTAGGGCTGGCCGAGGATCGCCCCGGTGGAGCCCGTCGTGGCGATGATCGAGCCCTGGGCGTCGGTATGGAGCCAGCGGCGGTCGGTCAGGGTCGAGCCCTCGTACCAGACCAGCGGTTCGTCAGGCCCGGGTCCGTGGGCATAGCGGGCGGTCAAGGTTCCGGCGCCGTCGTACTCGGCCACCAGCCGGTCGCCGTCGTAGAGGAACTGGGTCGTCGTTCCGCCGGAGACGGTCTGCCGCAGCCGGCCCAGCGGGTCGTACGACAGGGTCATGCCCGAGGCGCCGCTGATCGCCGTGAGGCGGTTCTCGAGGTCGTAGGTGTAGTTTCGCGCCCCGTCCGCGGTCAGGTTGCCGCGGCCGTCATAGCCGAAGGCCGCGCCGGCCACGGACGTATAGCGGTTCAGCCCGTCGCGGGCGTAGGTCTGGGCGACGGTCGGCTGGACATAGCTGTAGACGCTGTTGGACAGGTTCCTCTGGCGGACCTGACCGGCGGGATTGATCGCAAAGGCCTGGATCAGGTCCTGACCCGTACCCGCGAGGTTATGCGTCATGGACCAGTCGCGGCTGTTGGCGACGTAGCTCCAGTCCGTCGTGGCGCCGTTGCCGCGGGCCAGATAGTCGCGCCGGCCGAGGCTGTCGTAGACATAGAAGTTCAGCAGCTGGGCCCCGGTGTAGACCCCGTTCTCGCGCAGCTGGATGATCCGGTCGGCGCGATCGTAGACGAACTCGATGTAGTCCGTCCCCGGCCAGTAGAGGCGTGTCCTGCGCCCCGCCAGATCGTACTGGCTGGTCAAGGTGCGGCCGTAGGAGGTCTCGGTCAGCTGACGGCCGAGCGCGTCCCAGGTCCAGACCACGGCGTTGGACGAGGTGGGACTGTCGAACCGCGCCGACAGCCGCCGGCCAAGATTGTCGTAGGTCGAGAAGACGTCATCGGCTGTTCCGCCGGTCCCGGAGGTCGCCTTCACCGTCTCGCGGTTGAGGGCGTCGTAGGTGAAGGTGAGACTCGGGGCGCTGCTCGGGGCGGCGGGATTGCGCAGCAGCTTGCTGACGAGGTTGTCGTTCGCGTCGTAGCCGTACTGCTCGAAGTCGTTGGCGTTGGCCGCGTGGGCGCCGAGGGCCGGCGACGGGAAGTTCAGCCGCAGCAGCCGGTCGAAGCCGTCATAGGTGTAATCGGACCGGTTGCCGTTGGCGTCCTCGATCCAGTCCACCTTGCCGTTGGGCGTCCAGGCCTGCGTCTGGGTGGCCTGCACCAGCGGCGTCCCGTAGGCATTCTGCACCACCGTCAGGCGGCCGGCGTTGTCGTAGGTGTTGCGGGTGATTCGGTCGGGGCCGTCGGTGCCGGTCGCGGACAGAGCGCAGGCGCCGGGAAGCGAGCCGAACGCCGCCGGGTTCATCCGCACGGCCGTGCACAGGGGCCGGCTGGCGGCATCGTAGGCATAGTCTGTCACGCCGACCAGCCCCGACCCGATATACTGGCTGTCGCGGACCTTGCGGCCGGCGGAGTCCCAGGCGGTGTCGGTGCGGCTGAGCGACGAGAAGGCGGCGAAGGCGGCGTCCGACTGGCCGGTCGTCTCGCCCCGCTCGACCCGCGTGATCTGTCCGCTGGCGTCATAGGTGGTGCGGGTGGCGGGGTAGCCGAGCGCGCCCGTGACGTCCGGGTCGGGACCGATCGAGCCGACCGGCCGGCGCAGCGCGTCATAGGTCCACCAGGTCAGGTCGACCGTTCCCGGCAGCGGCCCGTCCACAGTCCGCACATTGCCCACCACGTCATAGGTGGTGGTGGTGGTCGCCGCGAGCGCACCGTCGCCCGAGGCCACGGTCACCGACACGGGCAACAGGTTGCTGCCGACGCCCGGGGAGCCGGTCTGGTAGGTGGTGGTGGTCTTCACCTCGTCCGCGCTCTGGGCCAGCGCTGGTCCCCCCAGCATCGCCACTAAGGCTGCGATCGGGAGCAGGAGCGAGCGACGTCCGCGGCGTGCGGTCTGGATCCGGACGGCCATCAGCAGGTCGCTCCCGTCATGCACTGTGATTGCCCGACCATCACCCACACCGGGCTCGGCGCCTGGGTGATCGCCCCCGATCCATCCTGCCTGTACCAGGCGTAACGCTGCTCCCAGGTGTAGCGCGTCTGGGGTCGCACGGCGCCCGGCGTCGGCGCCGGGGCGGTTTCCGTCAGAACGCCGCCATGTACCGGACTGTAGGTGTAGTCCGTGACATTCCCTCGCGCGTCGGTGATGGAGGTCGGACGACCGCAGATCATGGGCGAGCTGCAGTTGGCATAGGCCGCGGTGATGCTGGTGCCCGTCAGGCCGGACCCCGGTTTGCCGATGCGAAATACCCCGGTCACGTCGCCCCGGTCGGTATAGCCGACCTGTTCCTTGTTCCCTTCCGGGTAGGTTACCTGGGTCAGGCGGCCTGTCTCGTACTGGTACTCGGTCACGTTCATCAGCGGATCGCGGAAGGAGCGCGGATTGGTAATGCGCCGCCCCGCGGGCGGGCCGTCGAAACTAGACGAGATTATCAGACGGCTCTGCTGACCGAGCGGATCGGTCACATAGGTCGCCGTCTCGAAATAGGCGGGGATCGGCGGGGGCGGGGGTGGCGAATACCAATAGGTCCAAGTGCCGGCGCCATCGTTGACCGTCACTACCTTGCCCAGATCAAGGTCAGGGGTTGTGCCCCAAGTAACGGAGATTACCTGTCCGGTCCCGGCTGCCGGACGACTGTATCCGGTGAGCCAGCCGCCGCTAAAGAAATAGCGTGTGGTGTTGCCGAAGGAGTCAGTGATGGTCCGCTCGGTTGAGCTCTTGGTGAAGGTCAGACTGGGCCAAGTCTGAGAATAGGTGCAGGTCGCCGCTGTCGGCGCACACCAGTCGACCGTGTTGTTGAAGGCGGTGACCTTCGCCAGCTCTCCCCACCCGGCCAAGGTCTTTTCGTTGGTCAAGTATTCAAAGTGGATTTGGTAGCCGAGGTTGTTGGTGACGGACTTCAGGCGTTTGTAGGGGTCGCCCGTCTCGGCCTCGTAGTGGAAGGTCCACACCTCGCCGTTGGGCTTTGTGACGCTGGAGACCATGCCGAGCCGCGCGACATAGGGTGCACCCGACCGCAGATTGAGGCTGAATTCCGTCCGCGTGCCGTCCAGCGCTGTGTAGACGAGATTGGTCGTGTTTCCCCCGACCAGTTCTCCTGAGCCGTTGACGAGGTCGTAGTTGTAGTCGACGTCCCGCTGATAGTAGGTCGTCGCACCTTGGGGCACGGTGACGTAGACCCACGGATAGTCGGAGCCGTCGCCGATGATCGGTTCCTTGTTGGCCAGCCCGGCCATGTCGTGGATGAACGTGTTCGCCGCGGTGTCGTAGTTGACGGTCAGGCTGAGCCCGCCTTGACCCGGCTGGCCGATCGAGATGGTGTGACCTGGTCCCTTGATCTTGCCGGACAGCAGGTTGACGCCATTGCGATCGACGGGCTGGTAGGCGTCCGGCTGAGGAATCTGCGCCAGCGCCGGTCCGGCGAGGAATATCAGAGCGGCTCCGAGAGCAGCGCCGAGGCGAGCCGTTGTTGCAGCGAAAGTCCGGACGTACGTCGAAAGCATCATCAGCAGGCCCCACCCTCTCAGCTTGACAGTACCAGCTAACTGGTGATGGTCTTGCAATGTCAACCGGAACTTGTCCGGGGCGGGCGCGCCCGGCCTCAGGAGACTGTGGAATGTCGATCCGAAACCGCGCCACGGCCGCCTGCGTCACCGCCGCCTTCGCGACCTTGATGATGGCCTCAGCCCCGACAGCCCAGGAGGCGGTCCAGTACGGCTATGACGCCTTGGGTCGCGTCGTAACGGTCACCTACGGCAACGGCACGGTGATCACCTACGCCTACGACCCTGCCGGCAACCGGACCGAGGTCACCACCGGTACCGCGGGCGGAGGGCCGGGCGGCGGCAACTCCAATCCGGTGGCGGTCGGGGACTATTTCGAGCGTAGGGTCGGCACCTCGAGCGCGCTGACGGTGCTGGCCAACGACAGCGATCCCGACAGCAACCCGTTGCACGTCTCGGCGGTCACCACGCCCACCGGCGGAACCGCGACCATTCCGTCGGGCGGCGCCTCGGTCACCTACGTGGCTCCGGGCACGCCCGGCAGCTACACCTTCAGCTACACCGCCAACGACGGCCAGGGCGGAACCGCCAACGCCTCCGTCGAGGTGTTCGTCAAGCTTGGCCAAAGCTACTGCAACCAGTTCCCCGACGACCCATACTGCTGACGGCGGGCCCAGACCTCATCGAGGTGCCATCGCCAGTCGGTGTAGGCGCGCATCTTCTGGACCCGCTTGCTGCGGATCTCCGCTGCGAACATCGGCCCAACCGGTTCCACCAGAGCCGCACGGTCTCATGGCGGATGTCAAGGCGCGAGATGTTCCCCAACCAGATGCGCGGCTCGCCGCTGGCGGTGGCCGGTTTCGCCCAGTGGATCGCCAACTTCGGCATCTCGGTCAGCTTCCCGTCCATGGCGGCGGGGCTGGGCCTGACCGTCACCTACGGCTTCTACGCGGTGAGCGCCTTCGTCTCCTGCTTCCTCGTCAAGGCGTGGATCAAGGAGACCCGCGGGCGTGAACTGGAAGACATGACGGGCTGACCGCGCGCGCGTCAGCCCCTATCTACCCCTCACGGGCGGCGCTCCCCCGCCGCCCGTGTCACTGTTGAGGACCGGCCATGACCGACACGATCGAACTGTCCCACTGGATCAATGGCGAGAAGGTCGCGGACGGGCGGCCCTCGGAGAGCCTGAACCCGTCGGACACGCGCGATCTGGTGGCCCGCACCCCCGACGGGGGCGTAGACGAGGTGAACGCGGCCGTGGCGGCGGCCAGGGCGGCCTTCCCGGCCTGGTCCGAGGCCTCGCCGGAGGTTCGCTCCGACATCCTGGACAAGGCCGGAACCCTCGTCATGGAGCGGCGCGAGCAGCTGGGCCGGCTGCTGTCGCGCGAGGAGGGTAAGACCCTGCCGGAGGGCATCGGCGAGACCGTCCGCGCCGGCCGCATCCTGAAGTATTTCGCCGGCGAGGCTCTGCGCCTCCACGGCCGGAATCTGGCGTCGGTGCGGCCAGGGGTCGAGATCCAGACCTACCGGCAGGCCGTCGGCGTGTTCGGCCTGATCACGCCGTGGAACTTCCCCGTCGCCATCCCGGCGTGGAAGGCCGCGCCCGCCCTCGCGTTCGGCAATACGGTGGTCATGAAGCCGGCCGGCCCGACCCCGGCGACGGCCGAGGCGCTGGTCGCCATTCTGCATGAGGCCGGACTCCCCAGGGGCGTGCTGAACCTGGTGATCGGCCGCGGCGGCGTCGGCCAGGCCATCGTCGACCACCCGGATGTGGCCGGGATTTCCTTCACCGGCTCGCAGGGCGTCGGCGCGGGTGTCGCTGCGGGCGCGGTCCGGCGGCAGGCGCGGGTGCAGTTGGAGATGGGCGGCAAGAACCCGCTGATCGTGCTGGATGACGCCGACCTGGAGCGGGCGGTGATGATCGCCCTCGACGGCTCCTACTACGCCACGGGCCAGCGCTGCACCGCGTCCAGTCGCCTGATCGTCCAGGACGGAATTCATGACCGCTTCGTCGAGGCGCTGGCCGAAAAGGTCGCGGCGCTGCGGGTCGGCGCTGCGCTGGACCCCGACACCCAGATCGGTCCGGCGGTCAGCGAGGACCAGCGTGAGACCTCCTACCGCTACATTGACATCGCCAGGGGAGAAGGCGGCCGCATCGTCACCGGCGGCGAGCGGCTGACGCTCGCCGCGCCCGGCTGGTACGTCCAGCCGACCCTGATCGCCGACACCGACGCGAAGAGCCGGATCAACAACGAGGAGGTCTTCGGCCCCGTCGCCTCGACCATCCGGGTCAAGGACTACGAGGAGGCGCTGGAGATCGCCAACGGCGTCGAATTCGGCCTCTCCGCCGGCATCGTCACCAGTTCGCTGAAACACGCCCGCGACTTCCAGCGGCGGGCGAAGGCGGGGATGACCATGGTCAACCTGCCGACCGCGGGCGTCGATTATCACGTGCCGTTCGGCGGCTCGAAATCGTCCAGCTACGGCCCGCGCGAGCAGGGTTTCGCGGCGGTGGAGTTCTTCACCCAGACCAAGACCTCCTACTCGGCCGGCTGATCGATAAGCGGGGGCGCGGAACTGCTCTGGGACGTCCAGGCGGAACTGGGCGAGGGGCCCGTCTGGGACGACGCCCGGGCCTGTCTCTGGCTCGTCGACATCAAGGGTCGCAGGCTGCATCGCTATGATCCCGCCGATGGCGCCAAGCGGTCTTGGGACACGCCCGACCAGACCGGCTTCGCCCTGCCGGCCGAGGATGGCTCGCTGGTCTGCGGCGTGCGCGGCGGCCTGCACCGGTTCGATCCGTCCGGAGCTTCACCCCGGATGCAGCGGAAACCAGCGCTCACCTCATCCACCGCTCACCTGATGCTGAAAGCCGCTGCCGCGGCTCGCGCCTACCTCGCGTTTCGCGGAAAAAAGGAAGAGGCCCAGCCAGTCCATCGCCACCCGCCGCCGACCGCTGCGGGCCGGATCAGGCAGAGTCAGGCGAAGATCCGTTCGATGATCCGGGCGGCTCCTTCGGGGATGACGAAGAACAGGCCCTTCTCCCCGTCGTTGGCGAGCTGCAGGACCCCGGTTACTTCGACCAGATGATAGCCCGCCTCGATCGGTCGCGAGAGGCGCACCTCGATCACCTCGTTGGGCTCGGCCGGTGGATGGAAGAAGCAGACCGGCGTGTAGGGCGAGATGAGGAAATGCCCGGTCCTGGCCGCCGCCTCCAGCGGCAGCATATAGCCCCGCACGGTAACGCGCCGCCCCGCTATGGCCCGAACCGGCGCGGGATGGGAGGCGGTGAAGAGCTGGCTCCGCTCGTCGATGGCGATCCGCGTCTGGCGCAGGGTCTCCCACAGCGGACCATCCGCCCGCGGCAGGTTCAGCTGCGCCTGGCGCTCCGCGGCGAGTTCGTCATTCCAAGGGCCGATGCTCGTGGCCGCCATTGGACCAGTCCGGATCGGCGGCAGATCGTCGAGGGTCCTGTCCAGCGGATCGGGAGGGCTGGCCTGGCCTGGCGACGCGGCTTGGGCAGCCTGCGCCGAGGAGCGCGGCGGCTGGGCGCCGGTCCGGTCCAGCGCCGGCCCGCCGGTCTCGAGCTGGGTAGAGGAAGTCTTCTGGCCCGCGGAACCTTGATGCGGCGACCGTTCCACCGGCTCTTGCCCGCATGCCGAAAGCCCCAGAAGCGGGATCATCAGTATGGTCAGGCGAATCATCAGCCTTCTCCCAGCACGTCGACCGGGTCGGTCCGTCCGGCGATGATCGCCGCCGGCAGGCTCGCCAGCAGTCCGATGAGACCGGCCGCGCCGACCAGGGCGAGATCAAGGATCGAGGGCGGCGCGATTGGCAACGACAGGGGCGCGCCGCCCCAGCGCGCCACTGCTTCGGACAGGCCCCGCGCAAGAACCACGCCGGCGATCCCGCCCGCGAGCCCGAGCAGGACGCCCTCGGTGGAGACCAGGACCGCCAGGCGGGCTCGACTGGCGCCGAGGGCCTTCAGCAACGCCAATTCGCGGCGGCGGGCCAGGATGGCGGCGCTCATCGCCACGATGAAGCCGACGCCGGCGAGCGCCAGCAGGCCTTGGCCGAGCCGGGCCAGGGCTCCGGCGCCCGCCCCCAGCAGACCGTTGAGGCGCTGCGTCTCGCGCGGCGGCGAGGCGGCCTGCAGGCCGGCGATCCGCGCCACCTTTGGCGGCAGAACGACCGCGCCCAGCGAGGACCGGTAGCGGATGAGGACCGCGGTGACTTGCCGATCCGCCTCAGGCGCAACGGAACCTCCGTGGCCGTGCACTTCGTCCGGATGGGGCGCATCGGTCGCGCCGGCGTTCTCGTGATCATGGAGGGCCCAGACGCTCGCGACATCGGTCAGGATGACCCGGTCGATCACCGCGCCGGTCGGGGCGAGAACCCCGACCACCCGATAGGGTTCGCCTTCGTGGGCGTATCCGCCGGGCGACAATCCGTGCGCGCCGGCGAAGGCGTCGCCGACAGCGAGACCTTGGCGTCGCGCCACTTCCGCGCCGACGACCGCCTCAAGCGGAGATGACCACCATCGGCCGCGGTCGAGCCGGGCCCCGTACAGCGCGGCGTAGTCGCGTGTCGTGCCGACGATCCGCGCGCCTCCGAAACTGTCGCCGAGCGACAGCGGGACGGCCGTCGCCACCAAGGGATCCGCCGCCAGACTATCCGCCTCCGCCAAGGGGATGTTGCCTGTGGGGACGTCGGCCTGGAAGAGGGTCGACATCACCAGTTGCAGCGGACTGCCTTCCGCGCCGACGACGAGATCGACCCCGGCGAGATCGCGCGCCAGCTGCACGCGTGCGGCCTGTTCGACGAGCAGGACAGCGCCGGTGACGGCCACGGCTACGGCGAGCGTCAGCCCGTGGAAGGACCAGGTGGCGGGTTTGCGGCGGATGAAGGCGAGGACGAGCTTGAGCGGCGTCATGCGGCGGCCTCGATCCGGCAGGGATGCAGCGCCAGCCGACCAGGGATCCGGCAAGTGAGCCGTTGATCATGGGTCGCGATCACCAGGGTCGCTCCGGTCGAGCGCGAGGCTTCGAGCAGGAGATCGACCACCTGATGCGCGTTGGCGTCGTCGAGGCTGGCGGTCGGCTCGTCGGCGAGGAGGAGGCGCGGCGTCATCAGCATGGCCCGCGCGACAGCTACGCGCTGAGCCTCACCCCTGCTCAGCCGTTCGGCCTGCCGGTCGGCGAGATGTTCGAGCCCGACCGCCCGAAGCCGCTCGAAGGCTGCGGCGCGATCCTGCGGCAAGCCGGCGGCGAAGGGCGCCAGCAGCAGATTGTCGAGGACGCTGAGACCTGACAGCAGGTGCATGTCCTGGAAGACCACACCCATTCTGCGTCCGCGCACAGTTGCCCGGCGATGGGCGGGCAGGCCGCTGAAGGCCTCACCGTCGAGCCGCACCATTCCGTCGATCGGCGGCAGCAAGCCCGCGAGGGTGAAAAGCGCGGTCGTCTTGCCTGACCCAGACGGCCCCAGGATCAGCGCTGCGTCGCCTGCGCCGAGCGCCGCGTCCTCCAGGCTGCCGACAGGCGTCCGGCCACGTCCGACAGTCAGTCCCAAGGTCTCCAACAAATCTTACGTCTCCCGGGAGCCAGGTCTTGCATGTGATGTTATAAAGTAACAGATACGGGCGACAATTGGGAGACCATGCATGCCGACGCCTCGAGCCGCCGCTTTCGGAGACAGTTTCGCCATTGGTCTGTCCAGCCTCTGCCTGGCCCACTGTCTGGCCCTGCCGCTCGTCGCGAGCCTTCTGCCCGTCGCCGGCGCCTGGGCTGAAGCGGAGTGGGTGCACTGGCTGTTCGTCCTCCTCGCGGCGCCGGTCTCGCTATGGACGTTTCTCCATCCGAAACGGCGCACCTGGTTGCTGATCGCGCTTGCCGGCGCCGGGCTGGCCTTGCTGGTCGGGGGCGCGGCGGGGTTTCCCAGCCATGAGCTCGAAACCCCGCTCTCGGTGGCCGGCGGGCTGGTTCTGGCCGGGGCGCACATCCTGAACTGGCGGCGCAGGCCGCGCTGTCACGGCGGTCAGGCCTGACAGGCGCGGCAGAATCCGCGCCCTTCGACAACCACGCTCGTCAGATGGAAGCCCCGCAGGTCGAGCAGCCGAGGCGCCTGCGCCATGTCGACCGGAGCGGGCTCCGACACCTCGCCGCATCGATCGCGGATGAACAACGCCACGGCGTCGTGAGGGTGCGCTCCGCCGCCCCGGTCGCTTCGTCGAACAGCGGGTTGGCCGTGCGCCATTTCGACGCTTCGGCGCAGCGGTTCTGATATGGAGAGTTCGAGGTGTCCCGTTCGGCCGCTGGTGTTGGAACGCCGGGGACTTAACCGGGCCTCCGATGAAAAGGCTTGTAGAGGGCCCGCCCGCCGTCCCCCTGACCTGCGCCGTCAATGGTCAGAATGTGAGAGTCTGGGTCGATGAGCCGTTCCTGAACCTGGCCGACCGTGTCACTCCGTCGATCCGGACGTTGACGAGAATTTCCTGATCCTCGTGCACGCCGGGGAAGAAGTTCAGGTCGACGCCCACTGCACCGATCTGGCGATCTGTGGTGAACCCGGAGAACTCAACCCGGATACTGTCGCCGGCAAGGTGAGTGTCGGTGCGGGAAAGCGTCACCGGCTCGCCGTCGAGCGAGACCTCGAAGTGGCTGCCGAGGTGTTGCTCCAGCGCCCGGACGGCGTCGGCGTCGTCCAGCGATGGCTGAGCGTCCGGTGCAATGCTGGGCAGGGCGGGCTCGACATCATGAGCCGCCAATCTGTGGGCGACATGGATCTGGCCGTTCGCCGTATCGATCTGCACGACCGTGAGGCCGCCATGTCCCTTGTGGGCCGCCACGGGGGCGGCCGTTCCGACGAGCGCCGCGACGATCAGCGTAGCCGTGAGTCTCATCGGCGCGCGCTCCGGGTGGCGGTGGAGTCGGGACTCACCTCGACGTCCATGTCCCGCATGCGGCCCGCGACTCTGCGCGGCCAGATCGCGAACGTCACTGACGAGTATTATTTCACCGTCTTCGGCAGCCGCAGCTTTGGCCTGAGCGACGGGCGTCGGGCCTCGCTGACGTTGGCGGTCGATTTCTAGGGAAGCCCCGCCGCAGGCCTCTGGATATCCGCTTGTCGGCCACGGCCGTATGTCCGCTATTGGCGCCAAGCGGCCGCGACCGCCTTTCCAGGCCCGAAACGCCCGACTTCACAGGCAGTCGGGATTGAACGGGTATACCTGCGATGCTGAATTGTTACCTATATCCAGTAGGATATGCGGTGGCGGACAGAGAGGGATTCGAACCCTCGGTAGGCTTTCACCTACACACGCTTTCCAAGCGTGCGCGATCGACCACTCCGCCACCTGTCCGTTCCACGACGCATCGTGAGCCGCCGGATCGGTCTTTCCGGCGGAGGCAGGCTGATAGAACAAGCCGACCCCCTCGGCAAGCGCCGCCGGACATCCCATATAGGCCTCGCACATTCGACCCCGGAGGCCCGCCATGCAGTTCAGGAAATCCCACGAGATGCCGACCCCCGACGCCGCCCTCCCGGGCCGCGCCGAGCCGGTGCGCACCGACGAGGTCCATTACGTCAACGGAAGGCCTCTGAAGGGTCCGCATCCGGAGGGGTTCGAGACCGCCATCTTCGGCATGGGCTGCTTCTGGGGCGTCGAGCGGGTGTTCTGGCAGCTGCCTGGCGTCTGGGTCACCGCCGCCGGCTATTCGGGCGGCTACACGCCCAATCCGACCTATGAGGAGACCTGCACCGGCCTGACCGGCCACGCCGAGGTGGTGCAGGTGGTCTTCAACCCGCACGAGATCAGCTACGGCGAGCTGCTCAAGGTGTTCTGGGAGAATCACGACCCGACCCAGGGCATGCGCCAGGGCAATGACATCGGCACCACCTACCGCTCGGCGATCTATTATCTGAACGACGCCCAGAAGGCCGAGGCCGAGGCCTCGCGCGACGCCTATCAGGCCGCCCTGAAGAAGGCGGGCCGCGGCGACATCACGACCGAGATCGCCCCGGCCGGCCCGTTCTGGTTTGCCGAGGACTATCACCAGGCCTATCTGGCCAAGAATCCCGGCGGCTACTGCGGCATCGGCGGCACCGGCGTGACCTGCCCGATCGGCGTCGGCGTCGAGGCCTGAGCATGGACCGGGCGGGGGTCGGCAAGGTCTGCCTGGCGCTGCCGGCGGCGACGCTCGACCACCCGTTCGGCGAGCATCACGATGCGTACCGGGTCGGCGGAAAGATGTTTTGCATGGTCGGCGAGCGGGGCGGCGTCTCGTTCAAGGTCTCGGACATCGCCTGGGAGGTGCTGACGGAGGACGGCCGCGCCCGCCCCGCGCCCTATCTGGCGCGCAACAAATGGGTGAACCTGCCGCGTATCGACGACTGGCCCGACGACGGGCTGGCCGAACATCTGGGCATCGCCCACTCGATCGTGGCCGCGACGCTGACGAAGAAGGCGCGGACGGCGCTGGGTCTCGCCTAGTTCGCGGACCGCCCCTTCTCCTCGGCGATCCAGCGGTCCATCCGCTCGTCGAGCAGCCCCAGCGGCAGCGGGCCGTCGACCAGCAGGGCGTCGTGGAAGCGGCGCACGTCGAACCGGTCGCCCAGTTCCTGCTCCGCCCGCGCCCGGATCGCCCTCAGCCGGATCTCCCCGATCTTGTAGGCCGTCGCCTGGCCCGGCCAGCCGATATAGCGCTGCAGCTCGGTCTCGATATTGTGCGGGGCCAGGGCCGAGTTGTCGCGGAAGCAGGCGCGGGCCTCCTCGATTTCCCAGCCCAGCCAGTGGATCCCGGTGTCGGCCACCAGCCGGCAGGCCCGCCACATCTCGTAGCTCAGCCGCCCGAACCGCTCGTAGGGCGTCCGGTAGAAGCCCATCTCCTCGCCGAGGAACTCCGCATACAGGCCCCAGCCCTCGGTGAAGGCGGTGACGTTCACGTCCTTGCGGAAATAGGGGCCTTCCTCGGCCTCCTGCTGCAGGGCGATCTGGATGTGGTGCCCGGGCGCGGCCTCGTGCAGCGTCAGGGCCGGCAGTTCGTACAGCGGCCGCTGGTCCAGCCGCGAGGTGTTGACCATGTAGCCGCCGGCGACGCCGTTCTCCATCGAGCCGCTGAAATAGCGGCCGGTTGTGTAGTTGGCCTCGATCTCGGCCGGCACGGGCCGGACCCCGTAGGGCGTGCGAGGCAGGGTGCCGAACAGCGCAGGCAGGCCGTCGTCGGCCCGCTTGGCCATTTCCGAGGCCTTCTCCAGCAGATCTTCGCGCGTCGTGGCGTAGAACTGCGGATCGCTGCGCAGGAAGGCGAGGAAGGACGCGAAATCGCCGGTCCAGCCCGCCGCCTGCATCTCCGTATCCATGCGGGCGCGGATGCGGGCGACCTCCTCGCGGCCGATCTGGTGAATCTGGTCCGGCGTCAGGTCGGTGGTGGTGTAGCCCTGCGTCAGAAAGGCATAGAGCTCGCGCCCGCCCGGCCGATGCACCAGTCCCAGGCTCTGCGGCGCGCGCGGCAGATAGTCCTCGCGCAGGAAGCGCACCCATTCGCGGCGCTGCGGCATGATCCCCTCGGCCACGGCGCGGGCGGCGCGGGCGCGCAGGGCGGACTGATCGGCGGCGGGGATCGTGTCCGGCAGGCTGGCCAGCGGCTTGAGCAGCGGATCGGACCCGGGCGTATAGGCCGCCTCGGGCTCCATCAGGCTCAGCGCGTTCTCGACGATCGAGCGCGGCTGCACGAGGCCGCTCTCCAGCCCGCGGCGGGCGTCCTCCAGCGGATGCCGCCAGAAGTCTGGCATCGCCTCCAGCCGGGCGATCCAGGCCTCCGCGTCCTCGCGCGTCGCGATGCGGGTCACGCTGGCCAGATAGGCCGCCGACTGGCCCGGCCCGCCCTCCGAGTTGAAGGCGCCGATCCGGCCCGTATCCAGCGGGATGCGGGCCCGCGAACGCTGCAGCACCCAGCCGAGGAAGGCGTGGTTCAGCCGATCGTCGTCGGTGAGCGTGGCCGGATCGATCGCCGCCAGCCGGTCGGCGAACCCCTTCAGCACCGGCTCCTGAGCCAGTTCGAAGGCGCGCGACACGTCCGGCAGGCGCGACAGGGCCTCCTTGTCGCCTTCCATCCCCGCCGAGATCGGGTCGATGGCGCGCAGATAGGCTTCGTAATCGGCGAGGATCGAGGCCAGCGCCGGATGGTCGGCGTTCTTCGTCGCGGTCGGCGGCGTCTGCGGCTGCGGGGCCGCGGTCGCGGGCGCGGCGGCGGCGAGCAGGGCGGCGGCCCCGATGGCGATCATGGTCTTCATGGCGTCCCCTCTGACTGGCGTGGGACTGCACCGGAGGCGGGGCCGCCCGTCAAGCGGCCCGTCAGCCGCAGAAGGCGAAGAAGCGCTCGATCCTGGCGGCGGAGCCCGGGTGGGGAACCATGGCGTGGCGTCCGTCCGCATGTTCGATAGTCATCCATTCGGCTTCGCGGAACCGTCTGAAGACGGGGTCCGCCGCAGAGGCGTTCGCGACCAGAAAGACCCCTTCGTGTAGCTCCGACGGCTCGGACTCCGCGGCATAGGCGACGGCCTCGCCGCCCGCCTCGAGCCGGATGAACGGCGGCTCGTCCAGCGCTGCGGGAGCGACCATGGCCAGCCTGCCGGTCCCTCTCCGGCATTCGAGGGCCAGCCACACGTCGTCGCTCTCGTCGAGGCCGAACGCCAGGCTCGCCTGGTCGCCCTCGATGTACGACAGCCAGTCGTAGTTCTCGATCGGCGCCGGCGGAGCGACGGGAACCATCGGCGGCGTCGAGGGCGGGGCGCCCGTTTCGACGCCGGCGCAAGCGGCGGCGCCCAGGACCAGGCCCGACAGGACGAGAAGGGTGCGCGTGCGCATCGAAAAGTCTCCGGGCGATCAGCCCGAGCACAGTTCGGTGAAGCGGCGCAGTTTGGCAAGGTGGGGCCGCGGAACCTCGACGGCGCGACGCTGCTCGCCGACCACGGCCGCCATCCGGCCCTCGGCTGCGAAGGCTGCGAACACCGGGTGATCGGTGCGCAGGGTCAGCTTCAGCGCGCCTCGCTCGGCCGTGGACTCCGTCACGGCGGAGGCTTCGCCGGCGGTCACCCGGGCCATGCCGGTCTCCGCCTCTCCGCCATAGAAGGCGACGCGGGCGACTCCGGAGGCCGGATCGCACTCCAGCGTGAAGCGCAGGCTGGGGGTGTCGGGGACCTCGTTGGCGAGGGCGACGCGCGCCTCGTCCGTGTAGAGCGTCCATGTCCAGGCTGCTTCTGGCGGCGTCGTCTGCATCGCCATCAAGGCAAGGCCGGCAAGACTGGCGATCATGGTTCAGCCCCCGCTGAATGGTCCGCTACAGGATGTGATCAGACCTTGTCGGTTCCGCAATAGGCGAAAAACTCGCGGACCAGGCGCCGTTCGTCGACGTCGGCGGTCAATACGAAGTGACCGGCGTCGCCCTCGACGTCGAGTATGCCGCTCCGGGCCAGCTTCCGCAGGGCGGGGTCGCGCAAGGAGATGCGAGCCTCGTCGGCGAGGCCGCCGCTCAGCGGATCGATCGGCGCCGCGGTCATCGACGCCTTGAGCAGACGCGGGCTGGCGGGCTGGACGTCGCCGTAGACCACGGCCTGGGCCTGGCCCGGCTCGCAGGTCATCATCAGCGCCAGCTGGTCCGAGTTCGCCACGCCATAGGCCAGCTTGGCGACCGCGCCCTCGTGGCTCAGGTGCCAGCCCATCGGCGCCACGCCCGTCTCGACGACGACGTCGGCGTTGGTGGCGCGCGACTGGGCCGCGACGGCGATCAGGCCGAGGGCGGCGACGGCGGGGATGGCGAACTTGAACATGGAAACGGTACTCGCGTCTGGCAGGCAAACGCTGGTTTCCGTTAACGGTTCACGGCCCCGCTTTAAGGAATGTGGGTTGCTGGCCTGTACTGACGAAAAAGCCACAGGGCCGAGCGACGGCCGGTCGAGCACAGACGCCTTGTCATCCCGGCCGACGCGAAGCGGAGAGCCGGGACGGGCAGGGCCTCGACGCCAACCTCCCGGAAGGCGCGCAGCGGCTATCCGGGAGAAGGGCAGGGCGGCCCTCGTTTTCCCCGTCCTCGTCCCGGCGGCGGCCAGTCGTCTCCCGGATCAGCCCTGTGGCTGTCCGGGAGGTCTCAAATGTTGATCGATGCGTCCCGGATAGCGCCTGCGGCGCTTCCGGGATGACAAGACCAGGCCTGGATCAGAACGGACTGAAGCGCTCAACCAGCGACTGGGCCGCCGGCGTAGCCTGCACCCGGCTGATGTCGCCGCGGCCGCCGTAGCTGATGCGCGCCTCGGCGATCTGGGTGTGGGCGATGGTGTTGGCCGAGCTGATGTCTTCCGGCCGCACGATGCCGGCCACGGTCAGTTCGCGGACCTCGCGGTTGGTGCGCACTTCCTGCCGGCCCTGGATAACGAGGTTGCCGTTCGACAGGACCTCGGTGACGACGGCGGCGATGGTCAGGCTGACCTTCTCCGAGCGGTTCACCGAGCCGGAGCCGTTGGCGTTGGACTCGCCTTCCAGCCCCACCAGGTTGGCGGGGTCGAAGCCCCCCGGAAAGGCGCGGCCGAGGCTGTTCTCGAGGCCGAAGAAGTTGGTGATGCCGCCCGAAATGTCGTTGGTGCGGCTGCGTTGGGTCGAGTTCTGCGTCTGGGCGCGGTCGTTGATGTCGATGTTCACGGTCAGGATGTCGCCGATGCGGCGCGCCCGCTGGTCGCCGAAGAAGGTTCGGGCCCCCGTGCGCCACAGGCTGTTGGCGCTGGCCGCACGCTCGGCCTGCTCGGGGGAGGGCAGATAGACCTGGCTGGTCGGCACCAGGGCGGCGGGATAGCCGATCGGGGCCAGTTCGGGGCCGCGTACGGCCTCGACGGCGGTGGAGCAGGCGCCGAGCGCCAGCGTCGAGGTCAGGGCGGCGGCGGTGACGATCAGGGCGATGCGCATGGGAACTCTTTCCGTCTAGCGGGCGGCGAACTGTTGGGTGCGGTGGGCGGGGCCGGCGACGGCCTGCCCGGGCCCCGTGGCCACGGCGTCGAAGACGCGGCCGGACTGGAGGTTGCGGATGGCCAGACGCTGGCCCTCGGCGGCATTGCCTTCGGCGCGGCCGCTGATGGTCAGGTGCACGCCCGGGGCCTCGTAGATGACCTCGACGATGTCGTTTCGGCTGATGACCCGGTCGGCGTAGGCGGTGCGGACCGGCGCGGCGCGGACGGGCGCCGGTGCGGCGGCTTCATCGGCGGCGGCGAGGGCGGCGGTGGGGGCAGGGGCGACGGTCGCGTGACGCACGACCACCCGGCGCAGCCCGGTCGGATTTGCCCAGTCGAGGCCGGACTGGCGCGCCAGGGCCTGAAGCTGTCCCGCCTCGAACACCGCCGAAGGCCCCGAGCGGGCGCCGATCACCACGCCGGAGGCCGATCCGGCGCCGTCGAAGACGTCGCCCAGCGTGACCTGTCCGTCCGCGTCAACCGGATGGGTTTTGAGCGTGACGGGGCCGGCGAGGGTGGGCCCCGCGATCAGCAACGCCGCGGCGGCTATCAGGGCCCTCACGACTTCACCTGCCCGGCGACCGACAGCATCTGGTCGGCGGTGGTGATCACCTTGGAGTTCATCTCATAGGCGCGCTGGGCGATGATCAGGGCGCTGATCTCGGCCACGGCGTCGACGTTGGAGGCCTCGGTGTAGCCCTGCAGCAGTTCGCCGAAGCCGACCTCGCCGGGCGAGCCGACATTGGCCGGGCCCGAGGCCGCGGTCTCCAGCAGCAGGTTGTCGCCGATGGCTTCCAGTCCCGCCTCGTTGAAGAAGCTGGCCAGTTCGATCTGGCCGACGATCTGCGGCTCGGTCTCGCCCTGGGTGATGACCTGAACCTGGCCCGACTTGGACACCGACACGTCGATGGCGTCCTGCGGGATCGAGATGTTCGGCTGCACCGCATAGCCGTCGTCGGTGACCAGCTGGCCCTCGCCGTTGACGGAGAAGTTGCCGGCGCGGGTGTAGGCGGTCTCGCCCGAGGGCATCAGGATCTGGAAATAGCCGCGCCCGTCGACCGCCATGTCGTAGCGGTTTCCCGTCTGGGTCGGCGTGCCCTGCTCGACGACGCGGTAGACCGAGCCGGCCTTGACGCCCGCGCCGATCTGGATGCCGGTCGGGACCACGGTGCCCTGGCTGGACGACTGCGCGCCCATCCGCTCGACGTTCTGGTACAGCAGGTCCTGGAATTCCGCCCGCTGACGCTTGAAGCCGACCGTGTTCATGTTGGCGATGTTGTTGGAGATGACCTCCACGTTCAGCTGCTGGGCGGCCATGCCCGAGGCGGCGGTTCTGAGCGCTCTCATGTCCCGTTCTCCTTACGCGGCCCGGCCCAGGCGCTCGACGGCGCGGCGGGACAGGTCGTTGGTGTTCTCGATCATCCGGGTCACGCTCTCGTAGGCGCGCTGGATCTCGATCAGGTTGGTGATCTCGAGGATCGGATTGACGTTGGAGCCCTCCAGCATCGCCTGGCGCACCTGCACGTCGTTGGCGGCCGCGGGCGCGGCGTTGGAGGCGTTGCGGTAGAGGCCGTCGCCGCCCTTCTCGAGCACCGCCAGGGTGTCGAAGCGGACCACGCTCAGGCGCCCGACCGGCTGGCCGTTCTGGCTGATCGTGCCGTCGGCGGCCACGGCCACCTGTCCGAGCAGGGGATCGAGAACGATGTCGCCGCCATCGCCCTGCACCGCGGCGCCGCCCTGGGTGGTCAGCCGGCCTTCGGGATCGAGGGTGAAGGCCCCGTCGCGGGTGTAGGCGTCGCCGTTGCCGTCCTTCAGGGCGAAGAAGGCCCCTTCGCCCTCGATGGCGAAGTCGAGGCTGCGGCCGGTCTGCTCCAGCGCGCCCTGGCTGAAGTCGCGGCCGATGCCGTTGTCCATGACGAAGCTGACGCCCGGGCGGATGAAGGCGTTGCGGGCCCGTTCGCCGACCTCTTCGCCGAGCAGCAGCTGCTCGACCTTGAAGCCGGTGGTGTCGGCGTTGGCGATGTTGTTGGCCACGATGTCGAGCTCGCGGCGCAGCGTCATCTGGCGTGACAGTCCGGCGTAGGCGGCGTTTTCCACGGGGCGGCTCCTTTCGCCCCGGTCCTTCGCAACGGTCGTGCCAACAGGGTTAACCCAGTCAGGACGGGCGTTTCGGCCGCAAGGCCGTCGTTCGAACCCGGCAGGTTTTGCCGGTTCTTAGCGCCTCGTTAACCAAAAACGTCTCGAATGGATCGAGAGATTCTCGGGGTGCGTGGCATGTTCAAATTCGGCAAGAAGAAGGGTGCGGCGGCGGCGAGCGACGACGCCAACCTGCCGGCCGTCACCGACGGCGAGACCGTCGAGGGCGAAGACGCCGCGCCGAAGAAAAAGAAGCTGCCCCTGCTGTTCATCGTCGTCCCGGCCGCCCTGGTCGTGCTGGGCGGAGGCGGCGGCGCGGCCTTCTTCCTGATGCAGCCCAAGGCCGAGGCGGCCGAGAGCGGCGGCCACGGGGCCGAGAAGAAGGGCGGTCACGGCAAGGCGGAGAAGAAGGGCGGGGGCGGCCACGGCGCCGGCGCCTCGGGCGAGGCCAATCCCGCGCTCGGCGTCATCTCCGAGGGCCCCGACGGCGTCACCTTCTACACCCTCCCGGACATGGTGGTGAACCTGCAGACCGCCGACGGCCGACCGGCGCATATGAAGCTGAAGCTGACCTTCGAGATGCATGACGCGGCCCTCGCCGAGCATTTGCAGGCCGAGCTGCCGCGGATGAACGACATGTTCCAGACCTTCCTGCGCGAGCTGCGGCCCGAGGACCTCGCTGGATCGGCCGGCAGCTTCCAGCTGCGCGCCGAGATACTGCGCCGGGTCAACCTGATCGCCGCCCCGGGCAAGGTCGACGCCGTGCTGATCGAAGAAATGCTGGTGCAGTAGGCATGACCGACGCCGCCTTCGCCGAAAGTCCGGACCCCCTCGACGATCCGCTGGCGGAGCCGGAAGCGCCCGTCCTGTCGGAACGGGTGCTGAACCAGGACGAGATCGACAGCCTGCTGGGCTTCGACCTCGGCGAGGACGACGGCTCCGAGCGCTCCGGCATCCGCGCCATCATCAACTCGGCCCTGGTCTCCTACGAGCGCCTGCCGATGCTCGAGATCGTCTTCGACCGCCTCGTGCGGCTGATGACTACCTCCCTGCGCAATTTCACCAGCGACAACGTCGAGGTCAGCCTCGACAACATCTCCTCGATCCGCTTCGGCGACTACCTGAACTCCATCCCCCTGCCGGCCATCCTCGCCGTGTTCCGGGCCGAGGAGCTCGACAACTACGGCCTGCTGACCGTCGACTCCAACCTGATCTATTCGATCGTCGACGTGCTGCTCGGCGGCCGTCGCGGCACCGCGGCCCTGCGCATCGAGGGGCGGCCCTACACCACCATCGAGCGGGTGCTGGTCCAGCGGATGGTCGAGGTCGTGCTGGCCGACGCCCGCGCCGCTTTCGAGCCGCTGACGCCGGTGCATTTCAACCTCGACCGGCTGGAGACCAACCCGCGTTTCGCCGCCATCGCCCGTCCGGCCAACGCCGCCATCCTGGTCAAGCTGCGCATCGACATGGAAGACCGCGGCGGCCGCATCGAGCTGCTGCTGCCCTACGCCACCCTCGAGCCTATCCGGAAGATGCTGCTGCAGCAGTTCATGGGTGAGAAGTTCGGCCGCGACAACATCTGGGAAGGCCACCTCGCCACCGAGCTCTGGACCACCGGCACCGAAGTCCGGGCCGTGCTCGACGAGCAGCAGCTGCCCCTGTCGCAGGTGCTCAATTTCAAGGTCGGCGACACCCTGATGCTCAACGCCACCCCGGACTCCGAGATTTCGGTCCGCGCCGGATCGATCCCGCTGACGACCGGCCGCATGGGCCGCAAGGGCCAGCATATCGCGGTCCGCGTCGAGGCGCCGATCGACGTCGAAGCCGCCTCCAGCCTCGCGAAGGGAAGACGCTGATGACCGGGATGATCCTCGACGGCGTGCTGATGCTGCTGCTGGTCGCCGCCCTCGGCTACGGCGTGCGGCTGGAGCGCAAGCTCACCGCCCTGCGCGAGGGCCAGCAGGCCTTCGCCTCCGCCGTCACCGACCTCAACGCCGCCGCCGGCCGGGCCGAGGCCGCCCTGGCCTCGCTGCGGGCCTCGGGGCAGGAGACCGATCTGCTGCACGACCGCATCATCAAGGCCCGCGAGGTCAAGGCCCAGCTGGAGACGCTGATCGCCCGCGGACCCGCTCCCGCCCCGATCGCCGAGCCGGTGAAAGAAGCGCCGCCCGCCCGCGCCGCCGCCCCCGCTCCGGCCGCGCCGCCGCAGGACGACGAACGCGCCGCCCGCATGGCCGCCCTGGCCGAACGCATCCAGGGCCTGTCCGCGCCGTCGACGGGCCGCGCCCCCGGCGGGAGCGCTGTCGCCGCCATCGTCGGGGCCATGACCGCTAACCAATCCGCGAAGCAAAGCCTCAACCGCGCTCGCCGCAGTCTCGACGAAGACCTGTTCGCCGCCTGAGCGGCCGTCCCCCACCTTTCGAGTTCCGATCATGAGCAAGATCCCCCGCCTGCTGCCCCTGATCGCCGTCGCCATCGGCGGGGTGGTCGTCGTCCGCGCCGTCGGCGTCGCCCCCGGCCTGTTCGAGGGCGCCGTGGCCTGGGCCGAGGAGGCCGTCCCGGCGGCGGCGCCCGCCGCGCCCGCCGCCGCCATCTGCGCCCTGACGCCTGAGCAGCTGGCCCAGCAGGCGGGCATCTCCCCGGCCGAACTGCGCATCATCCAGTCGCTGTCGGCCCGCCGCACCGAACTGGACGCCCGCGACGCCGACTTCGCCTCGATGCTGCCGCTGATGGCCACCGCCGAACAGAAGCTCGACGCCAAGGTCGCCGCCCTCGCCGCCGTCAAGGCCGAGGTGCAGGCCCTGCTCGGCCAGGTCGGCGAGCGCGAGAAGGCCGAGGTCGACCGCCTGGTCGCCGTCTATTCCGCCATGCGCCCGCGCGAGGCGGCCCGGGTCTTCGCCACCCTCGACGACGACGTGCGCCTGCCGGTCGCCGCCGCCATGCGTCCCCGTTCGCTGGCCGCCGTCATGGCCCAGATGGAGCCCGCCGCCGCCCGCGAACTGACCGAGAAGCTGGCCGGCCGTTTCGCGGCCCAACGCCAGCTGGCCGCCCGCGCCGCCGCCGCCGCCGAGGAGCCGACCGCCCCGGCGCCTGCTCCCGTCCGGACCGCCGAGGCTCCGGCGGTCGCGCCGGTCTCCACGACGGCGGCGCCTCCGGCTGCGCGTCCGGCGAGCCGCCCGCCGGCCCGCCGCGCCCAGCCGCGTCCAGTCGCGCGCACGCCCACGCCCACGCCGCCTGCGACGCCCGCGCAGGCCGAGCCGGCCGGCGAGCGCCCCTATCAGCCGGCCGAAACGCCCGCCACGCCCGACCGGCCCCGCCAGTCGGTGCAGTAGACCGGAACCCTCTGCCGCCGGGAGAGGAGGCTCACGCGCCCGCCGCGAAAGGAAAGGGCCGCGTCACTGCGGAAGCGGCCCCGATCTCGTGAACGGGCCCGGACGCTACTCGATATCCTCGTTGAGCAGGCCGACCTGGGTGAAGCCGGCGCCGTAGAGGCCGTTCATCACCGCCATGAAGTCCTCGTAGGACACCTCCGGCTCCGCGCGGACGAAGACGCGCTCGTCCCGGCAATCTCCGCCGCCCAACGCCGCGCAGACGTCGGCGGGCAGGGCGGCCAGCGAGGTCTGGCGCGCCCCGATGAACAGCGACCCCGACTCCTGCACCGTGATGTAGACCGGCTCCTTCTGCGGCGTTTCCGGCGCCTTCGGCGGCGGCAGGTCCAGCTTCATCGACACCGTGGCCATCGGAGCGGCGACCATGAAGATGATCAGCAGCACCAGCATGATGTCCACGAACGGCGTGACGTTGATGTCGGCGTTGTGCCGCACGGCGTCGCCGGCCTGACCCGCGGCGCCTGAAAGTTTCGAGCCCATCCTGTCGTCCTCCCTGTCGCCCGGCGCGACGTCGCGCCGGCGCCCGCAGATGTCGAGCTTGCGTGGCGACATTTGTGCGGCTGCGGGAGGGCCGGATCGCGGCCATGAAAAAGGGCCGCCTCCCGGAGGAAGCGGCCCCTGATCCTGTGAACAGACGTATCGCCTATTCGATGTCTTCGTTGAGCAGGCCGACCTTGAAGAAGCCCTTGGCCTGCAGCTCGTTCATGACTTCCATGAACTGGTTGTAGGTGACTTCCGGGTCGGCGCGGACGAACACGCGCTCTTCCTTGCAGGCCGGGTCGCCACCGCCGAGGGCGGCGCAGACGTCGGCCGACAGGCCTTCCAGCGTGGTCTGCTGGCTGGCGATGAAGATCGAGCCGGTTTCCTGGATGGTGATGTAGACCGGATCCTTTTGCGGCTGGTCCGGCGGCGGCGGTACGGCCGGCGGCAGGTCGAGGCGGATCGACACGGTCGCCATCGGCGCGGCGACCATGAAGATGATCAGCAGCACCAGCATGATGTCGACGAACGGCGTGACGTTGATGTCGGCGTTCTGTTCAATGGTGTGGCCCTTGCCACCACCGGGTCCGGAAAGTTTGGCGGCCATCCGCTTTGGTTCTCCATCAGGCCCGGCGCGATACGCGGCGAGCGACGCTGAAAGCTCTTCGGACCGTCTCTTGGCGTCCCGGGCCCGGCTTGTAAAGCGGGTTCAGGTGGAAGACGGTTCCATCGCGGTTTCCACCTTCACTTTACGCCTGTGAGGCGAGCCTTTTTCAGCCCTTCGCCAGCTTCAGGAACCGGTCCTTGAGCGCCGCGTCGGTCTTGAAGGCGCCAGTGAACCGGGTGGTGATGGTCGAAACGTGGCGGTGGTGCACGCCGCGGGTGGTCATGCACTGGTGTTCGGCGTCGATCAGGATGGCGACTCCCGCCGGCTGCAGGTGCGATTCGATGGCCTCGGCGATCAGCTGAGTCAGGGTTTCCTGGGTCTGCAGGCGGCGCGAGAAGATCTCGACAACCCGCGCCAGCTTGGAGATGCCGACGACCTTCTCGTTGGGGATGTAGGCGACGTAGGCCTTGCCGAGGAACGGGGCCATGTGGTGCTCGCAGTGGCTCTCCACCTCGATGTCGCGCAGCAGGACCATGTCGTCATAGCCCTGCACGTCCTCGAAGGTGCGGCTCAGCTCCTTCTCGACGTCGGCGTCATAGCCGTCGAACCATTCGCCATAGGCGTCCACGACCCGCTTCGGCGTGTCGATCAGCCCCGGACGGTCCGGATCGTCGCCGGCCCAGGCCAGCAGCGTGCGGACGGCCTTCAGGGCCTCCTCGCGCGACGGGCGGCGGCTAGGCTGGTCGTTGTCGCCGACCAGGACGGGCTTGACGGGTGTGACGCTCATCAGGGAATTCTCGAACACGCGGCGTTGTAAGTCGCGGGTGACTGTTTATCAGCTTGGCGGCGTATATGGGACCGCCTGTCCGTCCCGCAAGAAAACTCTCCCGCAAAGTCTCCCCATGCCGCTGACGATTCACGACACCCTCCACCGCGAAAAGCGCGTGTTCCAGCCGCGCGACCCGGAGCGGGTCACCCTCTATGTCTGCGGCCCGACGGTCTACGACTATGCCCACATCGGCAACGCCCGCCCGCCGGTGGTGTTCGACGTGCTGGTGCGGCTGCTGCGCCGGACCTACGGAGCGGACAGGGTCGTCTATGCCCGCAACGTCACCGACGTGGACGACAAGATCAACGCCAGGGCGGCCCGGGAAGGCACGCCCATCGGCGAGGTCACCTCGCGCTACGAGGCCGCCTATCTCGAGGATATGGCCCGGCTGAACGTCAGCCCCCCGGACATCGCTCCCCATGTCACCGACCACATGGACGCCATCGTCGCCCAGATCGGCGCCATCATGGACCAGGGCTGCGCCTACGCCGCCGAGGGCCATGTGCTTTTCGACGTCTCGTCCTACGAGGCCTACGGCCGCCTCTCGGGCCGCAACCTCGACGACATGATCGCCGGGGCCCGGGTCGAGGTCGCCCCCTACAAGAAGAACCCGCACGACTTCGTACTGTGGAAGCCGTCGAAGGAGGGCGAGCCCTCGTGGCCGGCGCCGTGGGGCGAGGGGCGTCCGGGCTGGCATATCGAATGCTCGGCCATGATCGAGGAGACGCTGGGCCTGCCGATCGACATCCACGGCGGCGGCATCGATCTGGTGTTCCCGCACCATGAAAACGAGATCGCCCAGGGCGTCTGCGCCCACGGCCACGCGCACGAGCCGTCGGCCCATGCGGAATACAGCCGCTACTGGATGCACAACGGCTTCCTGACCGTCGACGCCGAGAAGATGTCCAAGTCGATCGGCAACGTCCTGCTGCTCCACGATCTGGTGCAGAACATCCCCGGCGAGGTGGTCCGCTGGGCCCTGCTTAGCGCCCACTACCGCCAACCGCTCGACTGGAACCAGGCGCTGCTCGACCAGAGCCGCAAGGCGCTCGATCGCCTCTACGGCGCCCTGCACCGCGCCGCGGCGGTGGAGGCTTCGACCGACGAACCGCCGGCGGAATTCCTCAAGGCCATCGAGGACGACATCAACACCCCCGGCGCTATGGCGACCCTGTTCGCCCTGTCGAGCGAGATCGAGCGCGGCATGACGGCCGGCGACCACGGCGTCGTCGCCCGCGCCAAGGGCGAACTGATCGCCGCCGCCGCTCTCCTCGGCGTGCTTCAGGCCGATCCGGCCGGCTGGCTCGAAGGCGAGGTCTCCGACGCCCTCCGCAGCGAGGTCGAGGCCTTGCTCGAACAACGCGCCGCCGCCCGCGCGGCGAAGGACTGGCCTGAGGCCGACCGCATCCGCGACCGCCTCAACGAGCTGAACGTCATTGTCATGGACGGCCCCCAGGGCGCGACCTGGCGGGTGAAGGGGTAGGGGCGGTCCGCTCACCTCTCCGTTCGCGGAGGCGGATGGAGAGGACAGATCGGCGCGCCAGCGACGATCAGGAGGGGGCGGCGCTGAGGGCAGGGGATCGGCGGGTCGTCGGCAGGCGCTGGCGCCGCCCCCACCTGGTCGCAGCTTCGCATCGACCTGTCCTCCCCGCCGGCCTTCGCCGATAGGGAGGTGATCGTGACGCTGTGCCGGCAATCCGCGGAATTATAGTCCGATCGCGCGGAAAACCTTCCGCCTTTCCCGGCACATCGCCTTTTCTCGAACCCGTCTTCGCGCCTGAGAAAGCAACGGGCGCATAATGCCGCTCGTCTTCTCGCCGGTCTTTGACAACCGAATCCCCGCCGCGCCGCCACAGGCGCTCCGATGTAGACTCTGCCGACTCTGCCACAGCGAATTTCGGCGCCGACCCTGCCGACTCTGCCACACCGATTTTTCGAACTTCACCCGGGTAAAAAGCCCCGCCCCTCAGGTGATCCGCTTCACCGAGACCGGGTCGCTGGCCGGGAAGGTCTCCTCGACGCCCTCGTCGACCAGCGCCTCCTGGCGGTTTTCGGCCTGTCGGCCCTCCTCGCGGAGCTGATCGGGCTTTTCAGTCGCCGGACGGACCTTTCTGGCGGCGGCCACGTCGTCTGGCCGGGCCTGCTGGTGGTCGGTGCGGCCGTCGTGTTCGGTGTTCATGGTCGGGCTCCTCAGCTCGAGGGATGATCTTCATCGGCGTCGGGGCCGTAGCCCAGGTCCGCGATGTCGTCGTCGGACAGGCGTTTCGCCTCCCAGTGGGCCGCGCTGGCCTGGGCCCCGCGCACGTCCTCCATCAGGCCCGCATAGACCAGCTCCACCTCGTCATGGGTCTGCAGGTCGCCGCCGCCGGAATCGATCTCGGTCAGGCGGGCGCCGTCGACGCCGTAGAGCTCGTCCGCCTCGGGCTCGACGCCGGACGCCGACAGCGAGTCCTCGAACTCGCCCTCGATGTCGGTGTCGTCCAGATCCTCCTCGTCGCCGTCGCCGTCCGCCGAGGTCACGTCGAGGACGTCGGGAAGCTCCTCGAACGTCTTGAATTCATTGGTGGGCGCGCCGGCGTCGGCCTCGTCGAAATTGTCCTCGTCGAAGACTTCCGACTGTTCCTGATCGTCCGAATAGTCGTCCAGCACCGGCATCTGACATCTCCCTGCATTCGGGAGATCAACGCCTCTGCTTTACGCGGCGTTCCCCCGCTCCACCGCTTCCTCCAGCGCCGCCCGGATGCGGGCGATCGCCCCCTCCCAGTCCGCGAAGCTGTCGCGGCGGAAGAAGCGCAGGTGCGGGTAGAAGGGATATTTGTCGGTGGCCAGATAGTGCCAGTCGTCCGGCGCCGTGATCATCCAGGCCGTCCCGCCGACCGCGGCGGCCAGATTGGTCCCCGCGATGCCCGGGCCGATGACCAGATCGAGCGCCTTCGACAGGGCCGCCACATCCTCCAGATCGTCCTTGAGATCGATGGGAGGCGTCCAGATCGACACCCCCGCCGCCTCCGCCGCCGCCAGATCCTCCGAGACGTCGCCGCACTGCAGGTTGACCATGATGGCCCCGGGCGTGGTCAGCACCGGCCGCCAGCGCTCGAAGCTGGAGAAATAGCGCGCCCGCGACCCGGTCAGCACAAGGCTCTTCCAGTGCAGGCCGACCTTGAGGCCCGGCCCGAGCTTCTCCAGCTCCGCCTTCCAGTAGGCCAGCTTGTCGGGATCGGGGACCAGATAGCCTCGCCGGTCCGGGAAGGCGTCGATCGACGGCCGGTAGACCGCCAGCAGCGAGGCCATGGGAACCCAGGCGTCGACGCCGCCCTCCAGCTCCTCGGCGAAGGGCACATAGCGGGTGATCCGCCCCTCCAGCTTGACCGCCCGGTGGCCGCCGACCACGGCCGCGGGGAAGGCGCGCTGGAACAGGCCGATCAGGCGCGGCTCGACGGCGACAAAGACCTGTCCCTCGGGCCCGACGGCCTCGATGGCGTCGCCGATGCAGGTGCCGAACACCATCTCGTCGGCGATCCCCTGCTCCCCGACGATCAGCAGCCGTCTGCCGCGGATGTCCTCGGTCTTCGGATTCCACCGCGGCGCGTCGACCGCCACCCGCATCGCCTCGGGCAGGTGTGGATCCAGCCGGACCTCATAGGCCTCGAAGCCCTCGGGAATGCGGCCCAGCGTCATCAGCAGCATGGCCCGCGCCATGTTCATCATGGCCCGCTCATAGGGGCTTTCGGCGCCGGGCAGGGCCGCGTCGATGTCTTCCAGCGCCCCCGGCGCGTCGCCCAGCGGCTGGCGGGCGTTGGCGCGGTTGTAGCGGGCCTTGGCAAAGGACGGATCGTGCCTCAGCGCCTCCTCGAAGAAGGTCAGGGCCGTGCCCATGTCGCCCTGGTCGCTGAGCACGGTGCCGAGCGTGTTCCACAGCACCGGCGATTTCGGCTCGACCCCCAGCAGGGCCCGCAGCGTCTCGACCGCATCGCCGTAGCGCTTCTGGTCGCGCTGCACGCAGGCGAGATTGTTGGTGGCCTCGACGTGGCCGGGGTCGGCGGCGAGATATTTCAGCAGCAGCTTCTCGGCGATCTCGAGATAGCCCATCTGCTGCGCCAGCCGGCCGAGGTCGTGAGCCACGTCGGTCTCGTTCGGCAGCAGCTTCAGCGCCGCCTCATAGGCCAGCAGGGCCTGGCCGAGGTCGCCCGACTTTTCACGGCAGATGGCCAGCACATGCCAGGCCAGGCCGTTGGTCTCGTCCATCTTCAGCGCGTCGAGCGACCGCTTGGCCCCCAGCTCGAAATCGCCGGCCCGGATGGCCATCAGCGCGGCCTTCAGCTTCTCCAGCGCCTTGCGCTGCGCCTTCACCGCCAGCTTCGGATTGGCCAGCTGGTGCGAAAGCTTGCGGATGGCCTCGGGGGAGGCTGAATCGCCGGCGACCCCCTGGGCGACGGGGGCGATCCCGTGGATCTGTTCAGGCGACAACTCGACGGCGGACATTCGGTGATCCTGCGGTGACCGGTCGACATTCGCCCGCCGGATCACAAGGGATGGTTAACCACGACTCTTTAGCCTGCGTTCGTTCCCGGCTTCCTAACGTCGCCGTGCGCCTGTCAGGAGACGCCTTGAATGCCACTGAAGCTGTCGCTCAAGCCCGGCGAGAGATTTGTGCTCAACGGGGCCGTGGTCCAGAACGGCGACCGGCGCGGCGTGCTGATCCTGCAGAACAAGGCCAGCGTCCTGCGCGAGAAGGACATCATGCAGCCGGAGGACGTCAACAGCCCGGCGAAGCGCGTCTACTTCCCCGTGATGATGATGTACCTCGACGAAGGGGCGGCGCCGCGGGTCTACGACGAATTCGCCATGCGTCTGACGGAGTTCATGGGCGCGACGCGCAATCCGCAGGTGCTGGCGGACTGCGTGGCGGCGTCGCGGCACGTGATGTCGCGTGAATACTACAAGGCGCTGATGGCGGCCCGGAAATTGGTGGATTACGAGGAAGGTCTGGTGAATGTCGCTTCAGGCGTACAAGACCGCGGCGACGCGGGCTGAAACCCCGCGCGAGATGGAGTACCGGCTGTTCGGGCAGGTGACCCGCGCGCTGATGCACGCCTCCACGGTGGACCCGAGCGACGTCGCCACCCGGATCGACGCCCTCGACTGGAACCGCCGCCTGTGGTCGACCCTTGCCACCGACTGCGCCAGTCCCGACAACGCCATGGACAAGTCGCTGCGCGCCCAGATCATCTCGATCAGCCTGTTCGTCAGCAAACACTCCTCGGCGGTGATGCGCGGCGAGGACGACTTCGAGGCCCTGATCGACATCAACAAGATGGTCATGCAGGGGCTGGCGGGTCCAGGGACGGCCGAAGCCGCCTGAGACAGGCTCAGGGTGGATCCAGGTCCGCTCCGAACCGGTAGCGGAGCGCCACCTGTCCGCCTCAGGTTGTGGCCCGGCCCGACGCCAGGTCGACTTCCCGCCCTTCGAAGAAGGCCTCATCCCCGGATTGGGGATTGTAGACCGCCCCCACCTCTTCCAGCGTCGTGATGTGGCCACCGAACCCCAGAGACAGCCGTTGCGTCAGGGCATGCTCCACGCCCAGCGCAAAGGTCCCCGTCACCCCGAAGACGTCCGCCGAACGTTCCCGCTCGATCCGGAAATCGCGATCCGACATGGGACCGAAATTGGCTTGGTTGTGCTCACGCGAGCTCAACTCCAGTCGGATCGGCCCGTCGCCCGGCAGGAAGCCCTTGGCGTAAAGGTGCCAGTAGTCGAACTCGGACATCGTCGTGTTCTGCGAGCCCCGATCCCCGACGTTGTAGCCCGACGAGCCGGACGGGGAGAGCGCGTTGAAGACGATGCCGGTCTCTATGCCGGTGCCGGCGGGCGCCTCGCCCATGGTCGAGCTGTCGCCCTCGCCATACTCGAGGCCAATAACTGACGGAGACAGACCGGCCCAGCCGAACGACGCCTCCACACCCAGACGCCGGGTGTCGAACCGGTACGCCGTCTCCAGCGCCAATCGCTCGTCCTCGCCGGATGGGCGTTGGAAGCCGATGCCGGTCGTCGGCAGTTCCGTGGCTCCCCGGCCGGCCGTGACCATCGCCCACTTTCCTCCAAAGCTCTGGAAGGGCCCGGCAGCCGTCTGCGGCGGGCAAGGCCGCGGATAGCGAGGGCGTTCCCGGTAGAGGCGCTCCAGTTCGGCGGCGTCCTGCTCGCGCTTGGCTGCACTGTCCGCATGGGCGGCGTCAAAGGCGGTCGATCGGCGGGCCTGGGCCTCGGCGTCATAGGTTCGAGCCAGCCAGCGTTCGCGCGCGGCGTTGTAGGCGGCCTCGTCGCAGACGGCGATGGCCGCATCCAGATCGGTCAGGAAGCGGCCGGACGCATCGGCCGCGCGATGATCATGGAAGCGATAGCCGCGCACGGTCTGCGACGGTGGAGGAGGGGGTCTGCCCGCCTCGCCGCCGGACAACAGGTCGGTCGGCGGGGCGTCAGCCGGCGCGGCGGATCAGCTCGTCGGCGAGTTCGGCGGTCAGGTAACCGTCGGCGAGCCGTCCGGTGGCCATCTGCCATCGGCGCAGGGCCGCCCGGGTATTGGCTCCGATGACCCCGTCGACGCCCTGGGTGTCATAGCCGAGGGCGGTCAGGGCGCGTTGGGCGCCGATTCGCTGGTCGCGCGACAGCGGCCCGTCGTCGGGCCAGGTTCCGACCAGCCCGGGCCGTCCCTGAATCCCGTCGGCGGTCAGGCCGATGGCCAGCGCATAGCTGACCGAGTTGTTATAGCGCCGGATGACGTAGTGGTTCGGCAGGGCGAGGAAGGCTGGCCCCCGCGCGCCTTGAGGTAGCAGGATCGTCGCCTCCTCGCGGGCCTCCGCGGCCGTCGGCGCGCCGCCATGGGCCAGGGTCACGCCCTTGGCGGCCCAGTACGACCACGGATGGCGCGGCCCCTCCGCTTCCGAATAGTCGAAATTCGAGGGCAGGCGGACCTCGTAGCCCCACGTCTGGCCGGGCTTCCAGCCAGCCTGTGAGAGCAGGTTGGCCGCCGAGGCGAGCGCGTCGGAATCCGTGCCCCAGATGTCGACCTTGCCGTCGCCCGACTGATCGACCCCGAGGCGCAGGTAGTTGTCGGGCATGAACTGGGTCTGGCCCATGGCCCCGGCCCAGCTGCCCTTCAGCCCTTCCCGGGCGCGGCGGCCGTCGACGACGATGTCCAGCGCGTCCTTCAGCTGGGCCTCGGCCCAGTCGCGGCGGCGGCCGTCATAGGCCAGCGTCGCCAGCGAGCGGATGACGTCATGGTCCCCCTGGACCTGGCCGAACGCCGACTCCTGCGCCCAGATGGCGACGAGAATCTCCGACGGCACGCCGTAGCGCTGGACCACCGACCACGGCACCCGGTCGGTGCGCTGGCGGGCCTGGGCGATGCGGGTGGCGGTGACGGCGTTCTGGATATAGGCGCCGGCCGGCCGGCTGAACTCGGGCTGGTTACGGTCGAGCCGGATCACCGACGGATCCGGCGACAGTCCGGCCAGCTCCCGCTCGTATTCCGCCCGGCGGGCCCCGCCGTGGCGGGCCAGGAAGCCCTGTTTCCAGCCGTCGAAGCCGGCCTGGTCGACCACCGGGGCCGTCGGGGCGGGCGCGGGAGCCGCGGGCGCCGGATCAGGCTGCGCCGGCGCCGGGGCGGGCTCCGCCATGGGCGGCGGGTCCGGCAGCATAGGCGCGCAGGCGGCGACGGTTCCGACAAGAACGAGGCGAAGGCTGAAACGCATGATTTGCAAGCTAGTCTCCCGAACGCGCCGGGCCTCATAACAAGTCCGCGAGTCGTCCGCGACGCCTACAGCGCCCGGATGGAGAAAGCGTTGCCGTTCGATTCCCCGTTCGGCGTCGTTAACCGTCAATATAATGGCCGGCGTAACCCTCATGGGCGCATAAGGCGGCTGCTCTCTGAGACCGATACGGCCTGGTGGCGGAGGGGCGACGCGTCGGGCGTGCAAGCCCGAAGACCCTCCGTTCGACCCGGAGGCCAGGCCTCCATCGTCGTGTTCGCCATCGTGCTGGAGCACCGGTCAGGTTTCGACCGCCGTTTGCGCCGGAAGCCGTCCGGGGCTAACTTCCGTCCCAGTATGAATGCCAAGCCTCGTAATCCCGTCCGGTGGAGACGTGAGCATGCGCCGATTTGTACTTCAGGCCGCGGCGACGGCTTTCCTCTTCGGTACCCTGATGCCGGGATCAGCGTGCGGCCAGGTTCCGGTCCTGTCCGCCGTCGACGCCGAGGGCCAGATGGCTCCACTCACGGTCGATCAACTCGATCCTGAGGAGCGGGCCATCTTCGAAACCTTGGCGCCCGACAGCGCCGACGCCCGGCGGTTCCTCTATACAAGAGGCTTTCTCCGCCATGCCCGGCAGGTCGTCGACGGCCAGCTCACTCCGATCCTCCTGCCCGACCTGCCTGCCGAGGAGAACTGGGATCGCCGGTTCTTCAGCCAGAAGGAAGCAGACGACGTTATCGATGCGGCGCTGACTATGCACATGGCAGCCACGCTGTCGGGGACCGAGGCCCTCAGGCCAAGACCGGTTCCGGTCATCGCCGATCCATATGACCGGCTGCCGGATATCAGGGCCGACGGGATGATCGAGCCGCTCAGGGTCGATCAGCTCGATCCCGACGAGCGGGCGACCTACGCAACCCTTGCCCCCGACAGCGCCGACGCCCGGAAATTTCTCTACTCGCGCGGATATCTGAGATTCTGCCGGCTCGTCGTCGCGGGAGATTTGCCGGCGCTGGATTTGCCCGACCTGCCCGAGCGCGAGAACTGGGACCGACGCTTCTTCAGCGAGTACGAAGCGACGGAACTGGTTGATGTCGCCTTGGGCCAGCACCTCATCGCCCTGCTCCAGCCCGCGACCTGAGGTATTCTAGACAGGAGCTCGCGGAGGGTTCCACGCTGCGCGCGAAGTTCCCTGCCATCCGGTTGACGATCCGCGGAACCCTCTCTATACGCACCGCTCCGCCGCAGGTCCGCCTCGCGGCTTTTCTGTTTTGCTTTGCCTCAGGACGACGACCATGAAGGTCCGCAGCTCGCTCAAGTCGCTCAAGGGTCGCCACCGCGACTGCAAGGTCGTGCGCCGCAAGGGCGTCGTCTATGTGATCAACAAGACCGACCCGCGCTTCAAGGCGAAGCAGGGCTGATCCTGCGCTCAAGCAGGCCGCGACCGCGTCGCGGCCGGTAGCGCACAAGGATGGTCTATCCACAGGTCGCGGGCTTTGTCCGCGGCCTTTTTCGTGCCTGATGTTGAGCCGGCCGGACAGGCATGGTTAGCGTCCGGCCTCTCTTCGTTCCCGCTTATCAGGAGTCCGCCCGTGGCCGACGACGCATCCTTCGACGCCAGCCCCGACGTCCTGACCTCGGCGGCCCAGGGCCGGCTGCGCACCATCATAGAGCGGCTGGAGCGGCTGGAAGAGGACAAGCAGGCGGTGATGGCCGACATGAAGGAGGTCTTCGCCGAGGCCAAGGGCGAGGGCTACGACGTCAAGATCCTCCGCAAGGTCATCCGCATCCGCAAGCAGGACAAGGCCAAGCGCCAGGAAGAGGACGCCATCCTCGACCTCTACATGTCCGCCCTCGGCGAGATCTGACACTGAAGCGAACCGGCTTTGGCGGGGGCAAGGGCGGTTCGAAGAAGCCGCCGGCGAGCCCGTTCGAAGCTGAACGCAGGGCCGCCCAGCGCGCGGCCCTGAACGCCCTGAGACGCGCGAAGCGCGCCGCCGAGAAGGCCGGCGTGGCCCTGTCCGAATGGGAGGGCGAGTTCCTCGACACGGTGTCGGAGCGGGTGAAGACCCACGGCCGGGCTTTCGGCGATCCGGAGCTGGGCGCGCCTGGTCAGGCCCTCTCGTCGATGCAGGGCCGCAAGCTCAAGGAGATCGCCGCCAAGGCCAAGGGCGAGGAGCCCAGGCGGCGCTGGGGGCGCAAGGCCCCCAAGCCGACGGACGGCTGATCAGAACAGGATCTTGCGCAGCGAGATGCCGATGCTGCGGCCCTCGGGATCGAGGTAGTCCGGCTGATAGTTGAGCGGCGTATCGCCGGCGCTGCTCGTCACCTCGGTGCGGCTGTCGAACAGGTTGCGGACGCCGATCTGCAGGCGCGCGCCCTTCAGCCACGGATATTTCTCGACCCAGCTGGTCTGCGCCCCGAGGTCGACGAAGACGTTCAGGTTGACCGTGGTCAGGTCGGAGAAATTCAGGTCCGGACCGGCCCCGCCGTCGATGCGGGTGCCGTCGCGCCAGTTGGCGTTGACGAAGGCGCCCATGCCGTTCTTGAACACGCCCAGCTGGCCCGAGAGCTCGTGACGCGGGCTGCCGCCGCGGCCCGAGGTGGCGGCGCCGTCCAGCAGGTCGAGAACCGGCAAGCCGTCGGCGATCAGGATCTCATCCTGGATCCGGTAGGTGTGGTAGATGGAGACCATGAAGCGGCCTTGGCCCGGCTGCATCCCGCCGCGGCCGCCGGGGCCGCCCGGGCCGCCGCCCATGCGGATGGTCGGCCCGTCGCCGCCGCCGCGACGTTCACCGCCCCGATCGCCGCGGGGGCCGTCCCCGTCACCGCCGCGAATGATCACCGGACCGCCACCGGGCCGCGGTCCGCCCTGTGCGCCCGCGCCTCCGGCCGACTGCGGGGTCGGCGTTCCGAAGGCCTTGGAGAAGTTGAAACCGGTTCGGATGTCCTCGCGCTCGGCGAGGGCGAAATTCAGCGGCCGGGCGTCGATCGAGACCAGCCGGCCTATGGGGTCGTCGGGCGTGGGCGGTTCGCGGGTGAAGCGGCCGGGCAGGGCGGCTTCCAGGTCCGGTGTTATGGTCGGGAAGCTGTTGATCGAGTCCTCGACGGCGTTGCGGGTCCAGGTCGAACTGATCCGCAGGTCCTCGTCCTTGAGGGGTTGCAGGGTGACGCCCGCCTTCCAGATGCGGCGGTTCTCGGCGTCCAGGTCGGGATTGCCGCCCTCGGTGCGGCTGACGAAGACGGTCTGGCCGGTCCTGAAGTCGAACACCGGCACGTTGGGGGTCGAGATCACCGGATCGTTGAGCTGGCCGATCGACGGCGCACCCTGCTCGTCGGTGTAGCTGAACAGGAAGGAGACCTGCTCGACCGGCGTCCAGTTCAATCCGGCGCCGACGCTCCTCAGGCCGCCGAAGTCCGACAGGTCCTCGTAGCCGAAGTTCAGATTGAGCGACATGTCGCCGAGCAGGGGCAGGACCTCGGCGCGGGTGCTGGCGATCGGGATGTTGAAGCTGGCCTGGCCGTTGTAGCGGTCGCGCGACTGTGACCGCTCGGTGGTCACGCCCGAGCGGACGCTGACCGAATCCAGCGACCGGGTGTCGGCCCCGAACTTGATCGTCGAGGACACGCCGCCTGCCGGCAGGTCCCAGATGTCGCCGTTCAGCACTACTTCGGTCGACAGCACCTCGGACACGGAATTGGCCGTGTCGTTGGGCGTCAGCGTGAAGTCGGCCGGAGCGAGGGGCGCGAACGGGTTGGCGGTCGGATCGTCGGCGGCGAGACGGGTCTGGAACGGCGCCTCGTCATAGCCGCGGCCGGTGACGGTGTCGGTCTCCACGCGATCGTAGTTGCCCGCCCAGGTCCAGCGCCAGCTCTCGCCAAGGAAGCCGTCCAGAAGGACGCCCGCGCTCGCTGTCAGGGAGTCCGTCTGACGGCCGAGGGCGGCGGCGTCGTCGATGTAGCGGTAGACCAGCACGTCGTCGGCGAATGGCGAGAAGGCGTTGGTGTCCGGGAGGGTCAGGACCACGCCGGGCAGGCCGTTGAAGCTGCGGCTGCTGTTGTCCTCAAGGCTGCCGCTGAAGGTGATCTGGGTGGTGCCGTTGAGGTCGTTCTTGATCGTGCCGCCGATCTCAGAGCTCTCGGTGGCCGACATCAGGGTGCGATAGGCGCCCAGATCGCCGGTGCGCGGAGCGCCGGCGGCGGCCACGAAGTCGGCGAGCGCGGGATTGCTGATGCCGCCCGGAACGGGGGTGATGGCGGTGCCCAGTGCAGGGTCGATCGCTGTGCAGGTGGCGGGATCGGCCTCAAGGCAACCGGGCGAGTAGTCGTCGCTCGTGACGTTGCCGATCAGGTCGAACGGGGTGGACCCCGCCTCGCGGATCAGGTCGCGTTCGCTTTCGAACAGCGGCGTGGCCCGGTCGTATTCCAGTTCCATAGACCAGCGTTGGGCGCCGGAGATGCGCAGGATATTGGCGTCGACCCCCGTGGTGGTGCGGCCGCCCGCCGTCGGGACGCGGCCCTCGACCTGGGTCGTGACCGAGCGGAAGTTCGACTTCAGCACGAAGTTCACCACGCGCTGGTCGGCGCGATAGCCGTACTCGAGGGCCACTTCCTCGGGGAGGATGTCGACGCGTTCGATCGCTTCGGGAGGCAGGCCCTGGATCTCCCGGAAGCCCGAGATGCGCCGGCCGTTGACCAGCATGACTGGCTGGCCCGAGCCGCGCGAGCTGCGGGTGACCGGCTCGAGGTAGGTGAGCAGTTCGGAGATGCTGGAGGCGCCGTAGGCCTGGATTTCCTCGGCGCTGAGGACCAGGTCCGGTGGGATGTCGCTGTCGACGCTGCCGCGTGGCCGAGAGCCGGCGACGTTGACGGTGCCAAGATCGACCGCGCCCTCGGTCTCCTCTGCGGTGGCCGTCGGAACCGGGGTTTCGGGCTCCGGCTGCGGCGTCGCGGCCGGGACCGGGTGCTGCTGTGGCGGTTGCTGCGGCGGCGGCGGGGCGGTGGGAGTCGGCGCGGTCTGGATCGCGCCGGCCATCAGGCCGGACAGGGCGGTGGTTACGAGCAGCATGCGGCGTTCCGAACGGGGAGGGTTACGGCGTTGAACGTGCCGCGCCGGTATTTCCGTCGTGTTTCACCGACGAAACCGGGAGTTGCGACCACGTTCGTGTCGCACGCCTTCGCGCGCGGTGCTCAGTGAACTTTCGTTCAGGATGGAGGCATTCCGGAGGCGCTCCGGAACACTCAGCCCGCGTCCTTCAGCGCCCCCTCGAGGCCCTGCTCGCGGACCTTGCGGTAGAGGGTCGAACGGCCGATGCCGAGACGCCGGGCGATCTCGGACATATGGCCGGCGTAGACTTCGATGGCGTGCTGGATCAGGTCGCGCTCGATCTCTTCCAGCGTGCGCAGATGGCCGCGCTCGTCGAGGATGCGGATCGGCGTGTCGGGCAGGGGGGGGAGGTCGAGGGCGCCGTTGGCGGCCGTCAGCCGCGCCTCCAGTTCGTCGCCTTCCGCGGGTAGGAAGGGCGCGGAAACACCGGAGATGGCCGGGAAGTCGTGAGGCTGCAGGAACGGCGAGTCCGACAGCACGATGGCCCGATAGACGGCGTTCTCGAGCTGGCGGACATTGCCGGGCCAGTCGAAGGCCGACAGCAGGGCCAAGGTCTCGGCCGCGCAGCCGGCGACGCGCTTGCCCTCCTCGACATTGAAGCGGGCGACGAAATGTTCGACCAGGGCCGGAATGTCCTCGCGCCGCTCGCGCAGGGCCGGGGCCTCGATCGGAAAGACGTTGAGGCGGTAGAACAGGTCCTCGCGGAAGTGGCCGTCGCGGACCTGTTCGGCCAGGTCCCGGTTGGTCGCCGAGACGATGCGCACGTCGACCTTGACCGACCGCTTGGAGCCGACCGGGTCGATCTCGCCTTCCTGCAGGGCGCGCAAAAGCTTGACCTGCATGTCCAGCGGCAGTTCGCCGATCTCGTCGAGGAACAGGGTGCCGCCGTTGGCCTCGGCGAACTTGCCCAGATGCTTGTCGCTGGCGCCGGTGAAGCTGCCCTTCTCGTGGCCGAACAGGATCGACTCGACGAGGTTGACGGGCAGGGCCCCGCAGTTGACCGCCACGAACGGCTTGCCGCCGCGGTCGGAGGCGCCGTGCAGGGCCCGGGCGATGACTTCCTTGCCGACGCCGCTCTCGCCGGTGATCAGCACCGGGATCGAGGATTTGGCGGCGCGCAGGCCGAGCGAACGGACCATGCGCATCGGAGCGCTTTGGCCCACGAGGTCGTCGAATGAAGTCCGGCCGGTGACGTGCTTCTTCAGCCGGCCCACCTCGGCCGTCAGCTGGGTCAGCTGCAGGGCGTTGCGGACGCCGACCAGCAGGCGCTCGGCCGAGACCGGCTTGACGAAGAAGTCCTGGGCGCCGGCCTGCATGGCCTTGACCACGGCGTCGACTCCGCCCGAGGCGGTCAGCACGATCACCGGCGTTGTCACGCCGGCGGTGCGGATCTCGGCCAGGGCCTCCATGCCGCTCATGCCCGGCATGACCATGTCCAGCAGGACCACGTCGGCGCCGCCGCCCTTGGTCAGGCGGTCGATAGCCTCGCCGCCGGATTCGGCGTGAACCACGGCGTATCCCTCACGCTCCAGCACCGCCTGCGCCAGCCGGCGCTGGGTGGGATCGTCGTCGACCACGAGTACGGTCCGGCTCATGTCAGCTCGCCCTTCATCATCACGTCAGCGGCCGGTCCTCGTTGCGCGGGACTGGCTCATTCCGGGACGTTTCTACTCCGCACAAGGTGAAGATCGGGTGAGGCGGGAGGGTGAGCGAGGGGTTAAGCGACCGCACTCACGTAGGCCCCCGGCCGGGCCGTGCGGGTCAATGGGGTGTCGTTGCGTCGACCTGTTGCGGGCAGCGGTGTCAGTCGGCCGTCGCGGCCTGGGCGGACCCGGCGTCGCAATCGGGCGTCTGGGGCATCGAATGGGCCCTGTCGCCTGCGATCTCCAAATCGGGCCATTCGGGTTCGATGGGGCGGACCTGTCCGTCGCGAAGAGCGGCGTCGAGGTCGACCTCGGCCGTCGGTCGGCCGATGCAATCGCGGGGCCTCCACGAGCCGACGGCGGCCCAGACGCCGGTCGTGTCTCTCGCCCAGACACGGATGACACCGCGGGTGGCCATAAGAACCTCAGGCACGCCGTCTCCGTTGATATCCTGCGGGCTGACCACGCATCCGGTCTCGGAGCACCACATCATCCGGTCGTCGGTGGGGGGAACGGGGACGGCGAAGTCGGGGGGCAGGACGGCCCCGGCCGGAACGACCTCGTACTGCGGGATGCGGTTGGGCGTGCCTAAATCCACGTCGTCCCAGCGGTTCTGCACAGCCTGAACGTTGCGGGCGCTTCGCGCGACGACGGGATCGGACGACCGCGTGAGCCGCGCCAGCGCCGCCTCGCCGGCTTTGCCGCTGTGGAAGCGCAGGAATCGGTAATCGAACTCATCCGCCTTGACCGCCCCGCGCTCCAGGCGGCCCACCTGGTCGGCGACCGACAGCCGGGCCGGATCGGCGATGGGGCTGAACAGGGCGAGGATCACCACGACCTCCAGTACGGCGGTCCAGACGTTGGTGCGCTCCAGCGGCTGCATCCAGCCGGCGCCCTTGCGCCAGAACGGGCTGAGGGCGGCAAAGCCGTAGCCGGCGGCGTAGGCGGCCCCGATCATGGCGCAGGCGAAGGCGATGATCCGGTCCGGCGTCAGGCCGTGCTGGCCGATACGCAGCGCCAGGCCCCAGAAGGCGATCGCCACCAGCGGGGTCAGCAGGACGGCGGCGCCGCGCACCGCTACGCGCAGGATCGCCGGCGGCAGGTTGTCGGCGCGTCCGTCCTGATAGGCTGTGTTGATCAGGATGATCAGGGCGGCGGCGGCTGCGAGCACCAGGGCGGTGGCGCTGCCGGTGTCCCACAGGCCCTGCAGGCCGGTGAAGGACAGGGCGGCGAGGAAGCCCGCGGCCAGCACCGTCATCAGCAGCAGCAGCCACGACAGCAGCATCAGGACGACGCTGCGCACGCCCCGGATCAGCCCGTCGCGAACGTCGGTCAGGTGCACGGCGGTTGCAAACACGACGGTGGTCACCGGAATCGAGAACCAGTCCTGCGCGATCAGGTCGCCGAGGAACTCCAGACCGATGACGTTGAACAGGGCCGCGCCGAGGAACAGCAGCAGCCAGAAGGCGCCGGTGAAGCCGATCGACAGCGCCAGCTGCACCCCGGCCTTCCATACGGTGTCGAAATAGGTCGGGAAGGCCGCGATCCACTTCCGCTCCATGTCCGCCGGCAGCACCAGGTGGTGGCCGATGAACAGCGCAGTGGCCGCGAACAGGGGCATCGGCCACGGCAGGAAGGGCGGCCGGCTGCCCGGACCATACTCGCTGATCGACTGCGCGGCGACGCCGTGCCAGCCGAGGAGGGCGAGGAAGGCCGTCGCCCCGAGCGCCCACAGGGTCAAGGTCAGGGGACGCATTCGCCCCGCGCCCGCGAGCAGCAGGACGGGGACGAAGACGAGGATCATCGCCAGCGGCCCGAACAGCTCCGGCACGGTCGCGGGCCAGGTCCGCTCAAGAACGTCATAGTGGGCGCCGTAGGTCGACCGGTACAGCCACCACAGGGCCGCGCCCTGGGCCAGGCCGATGCCCAGCCGCGCCCCGACCAGCAGGGGCGAAGCGGTGCGGCCCAGGCTGTCGCGGCCGGTGGCTTCCGTGGCGTCCGTCATGCGATCCTCCCGGCTAGGGCCGCATGTGAGCCGGTTTCACCCAGCTTGACCATAGGCCCCGCTTGAATCCCCGCCGGTTCCGTGTATAGAGCGCGCCTTCTCCGTCGCAGCTTTTCGCCGCGGCGGTCCTGTCCGAGAACTTCGGGGCGTGGGGGCCACCCGCGCCGTAAATGTCAGAGAGCCCTCTGGCGCCGTGGGGAGATGGGGATGCAGACGACCACCGTCACCCGGTTTCCGGGGGCGCGGGGTTTGAGCTTCCTTCGGACAATACGACCGGCCTCAACGTCTCGCAGCGATGCGCGACGCTTTGGCCAATCCGTCGTCGGGAATAAGCCCGGCGGCGAATACCAGACTGGAGACCGCAATGGACCGCGCACAAAAAGCCGAGTCGATCGAGACGCTCAAGGGCGTTTTCGCCGACGCGGGCGCCGTGGTCGTGACCCACAACCTGGGTCTGACCGTTGCGGACATGGAAGACCTGCGTGGACGCCTTCGCAAGGAAGGCGGCACGTTCAAGGTGGTCAAGAACCGCCTGGCGCTCAAGGCGCTCGAAGCCGACGAAGGCAGCGACTACCACGGCCTGTTCAAGGGGCCGGTGGGCATCGCCTACGCCGACGACGCGGTGACGGCCGCCAAGATCACCGCCGAATACGCCAAGGCCAACGACAAGTTCGTCGTCCTGGGCGGCTTCATGGGTGAAAAGGTTCTGGACGCGAAAGGCGTGGACACCCTGTCCAAGCTGCCGTCGCTGGATCAGATCCGCGCCTCGCTGCTCGGCCTGCTCAACGCTCCCGCGACCAAGATCGCGGGCGTCGTGCAAGCTCCGGCCGGCCAACTGGCCCGGGTGTTCAACGCCTACGCCACGAAGGACGCCGCGTAAGCGGACCGCCGACTTTCATCTCTGCAAACCTCTCTCTGAACCCAAATCCTCCGAAGGAACCTACCCATGGCCGATCTCGCCAAAATCGTTGAAGACCTGTCGAAGCTGACCGTTCTGGAAGCCGCCGAGCTGTCCAAGCTGCTGGAAGAAAAGTGGGGCGTCAGCGCCGCTGCTCCGGTGGCCATGGCCATGCCGGGCGCCGGTGGCGGCGCCGCCGCTCCGGCCGAAGCTGCTGAAGAGCAGACCGAGTTCACCGTCGTCCTGCTGGACGGCGGCGACAAGAAGATCAACGTCATCAAGGAAGTCCGCGGCGTCCGTTCGGACCTCGGCCTGAAGGAAGCCAAGGACCTGGTCGAAGGCGCTCCGCAGAACGTCGTCGAGAACGTCTCGAAGCAGAACGCCGACGAAGTCGCCAAGAAGCTGACGGAAGCTGGCGCCAAGGTGCAGATCAAGTAATAACGAAGCGTCCCTCGGGACATTCGATGAACGGGCCGGGGAGCGATCCTCGGCCCGTTTTGCTTGTGCGCGGCATGGACAGACGCCGCCGGTTGTGGCCCCCTGCCCGGACTGGGGGAGGGTATCCATGAAGCTGAACATCGCTGTCGCCGCGCTCGTGGCGGGCCTGGGTCTGGCCTCGTGCGACGAGTTCGCCACCGGCCGCGACCTGCCGCCGCCGCCCGGACCGCCCGTGCCGCCGTCGCCGGAGCTGCCGATGACCGCGGCCAAGGCCCGGCTGATCATGGGGACCCTGTCCAACACCTGCATGGAGCTGGCGACGCTCAAATACGACATCCACGCCTGCGAGCTGAAACAGGGCAAGCCGGCCAGCGACGAGACGCTGCGCACCGAATTGCGCGACCTGCGCTGGAACCTCGACAAGCTGACGCGCGACGAGGCCTCGGCCCAGTGCGCCGCCCGGACGGAAGAGCTGCGCAAGACCCCGAGGCCGCGGGTCTGCTGGTAAGGCCGACGGGTCGGCCGAAAATTCGCTATGGCAGAGTCGGCAGAGTCGGCATCGGCGCTCAAGAATTTGGTGTGGCAGAGTCGGCAGAGTCGGCATCGGCCCCAAGGAAATTCAACGACTTCGTTTTCGCCCTGTCGACAGCGCGACTCCTGCGGCGGAGCGGCGGCGGTTCGGTTGTCAAAGACGGGAAGACCCGCAGGCGCATCATACGTCCGTTCTTTTCTCAGGCGGAAAGATCGATTTGAGAAACCGCCGGGGCGTTGAAACGGCGGGCGAATTCCAGCTGAACCCGACTATAATTCCGCGGATTGCCAGCACAGCGTCGCGCCCGCCCGCCCTCGCGGCTCCTGGGGGGCCGGGACCTGAGGCGGAGGCGAGCGGCGCCGACTACCGGCGGCGGGCAGCGAAGATGTCGGCCAGCCGGTCCCGCGTGCCGGGGATGCGGACGAGGCGGGGGTAGCGCAGGCCGCCGTGGTAGTCGAAGCTCAGCGTTCGGAACTCTTCGCCGCGCCTGACCACAAGCACGATCGGCTCGCTGCCGCCCTTCGCCGCGGTGACCGCGTCGCGCAGCGCCTCGGCCGAGGCCGTCCGGTCGCCCACGGCGACCAGCTCCCAGCCAGCGCCCAGTCCCATCTCGAAGGCCGGGCCGCCCCAGCGCACGCTGGTGATGCGGTTTCCGGAACCGAGGTTGAAGCCCAGCGAATACTGGAAGTCCGTGGTCCAGTCGCCCATCATCCGCTTCTCCAGCGGCGTCAGGTCGTCGACATAGGTCAGCCGCCAGCCGGCGCGCTCGATTCCGTCCAGCGGGGCTTTCGCCTCCGGCCCGACCGCATCGAGCCGGGTGCGCAGGAAGGTCGCCCAGTCGTGCGGGTGGACCGCGTTCAGATGCTCGACCACATCCTCGAAGGTGTAGGGCCGCGCCTCCCACACCCCGTCCTCCACGCCGTAGAAGGCCCTGGCGAAATCATCGAGCGACTTGCGGTCGTTGGTCGCCTCGCGGATCAGGGTGTCGGCGTCCAGCCAGATCAGCAGGGCCTCTCGGTAGTAGTCGCCGGTGCCGCGCATCCACGACGGCCACGGATTGGTGGTGCGGTAGCCGAGCAGGTTGTGGTTGGTGGTGTCCTGCAGCGCCCGCCACTGCCGGCCGGGCTGCTGGTCGTAGAAGCCCGCCACGTCGGCCAGGTTGATCACCGCCTCCTCGACCGTGCCGAGTCCCGAGCGGGGGGTGAGGACATCGCCCCAGTATTCGGTCTGGCCCTCATAGACCCACATCAGGGAGTTCTGGGTCGGGACATTGAAATTGGGGACGTATTCGTCGGACGGGCGGCGGAATTTGCCGTTCCAGCTGTGCACATACTCGTGCGGCAGCAGGCTGCGCGTCCCGTATGAGGGATTGGGCGTGGTGAAATAGTTCGGGCTGGCGGTGTTCTCGGACGATCGGTGGTGCTCCAGCCCGATGCCGCCCAGCTTCGAAGTCAGGCCGAGCAGGAATTCGTAGCGGTCGTAGTGCCGTGCGCCGAACAGGCGGTCGGCCTGGTCGACCAGCGCCTCGTACTTCGCCGTCCACTCGGGGGTAATGGCGATGGATGCGGCTGTGTCCCCGACGAGGTTCAGGTGCACCGGCGAGCGGCCGCCCGGGTCGATGTCGATGCGGCGATAGTGTTTGCCCGCGAACATCGGGCTGTCGGCCAGATGCTCCAGTGAGATCGGCGCGAAAGTGGCGACATCGCCTTCCCGCGAGACGGTGTCGAGGGCGACGCCGTAGTTCCAGCCCGCCGGGAGCACCACCGAGGGTGCGAAGGTGATCCGGTCGTGGTTGTAGCCCGCGGGATAGAGCAGGGCCTTCTCCCACTGCAGGTTGACGATCTCGTCGGTCATGACCACGCGCCAGACCGCATTGTCCGGCTGGGTCAGCCATTCGAAGGCCACCTCGATCGAGGTCACGCCCATCGGTATGTCGAGATGGAAGGCGTGCGGATCGACGGTGTCGCGCACCCACTCGATGCGGCGGCCGTTTCCGATGACCGTCAGGCCGGAGACCAGCTGGATCGGCCCGGTGTCGGCGTGGTTGCCCGGGATGAATTTCGGATACTGCAGCACCAGAGGACCCGCGCTGACCGGCACGGTCTGGCGCACCCGGATGACCTTGTGGGCCAGGTCCGTCAGGTCGACCCGGATGCCGATGGTCCCCGGATAGTCGCGGTCCTGCGGGGCCGGAATGGGCGGCAGGGGGTGCGGCAGGCTGGTCGGCGAGGGCAGGGGCGTCTGGGCCTGCGAGGCGGGTATCTGGGCCAGCGCCGGCGCGGAGGCGGAAGCCAGCAGGAGGGCGAGAGCGGCGGACTTGAGCATCGGTCGGGGTCTCTCGATCAGCGGCGGCGAGGGGCGAGGATGTCGCCCAGTCGGTCGGGCGTGCCCTCGATCCGCTCGAGGTGCGGGTAGCGCAGGCCGTCGTGGTAGTCGAAGCGGATGGTGCGGAAGCGGTCGCCGTTCTTGAGCATCATCTCGATCGGGGTCGTCTTGCCCTTCGAGGCGGTGATCGCCTCGGAGATGGCCGCAGGACTGGCGGCGCGGCCATTAACGGCGACGACCTCCCAGCCGGAGGTCAGGCCGGCCTCGAACGCCGGCGAACCCCAGCGCACGGTGGTGATCCGGTTGGCAGCGTTGGTGATGATGCCCAGCGAGTACTGGAAGTCGTTGCGGCCCAGCTCGGCGTAGAGCGCCTTGTGATAGTCGTTCAGGGCCTCGCGCCAGACGAGGCGGTAGCCGCCGCGCTCGATGCCGCCCAGCGGCGGGGCGGCGTCGGGGCCGACGGCGTCCAGCCGCGTGCGCAGGAATTCGGCCCAGTCGTTCTCCGCCATCCCGTTCAGCGTCGCGGTGATGTCGTCGAAGGTGTAGGGGCGCGGGTCCCAGTCGCCGTCGTCGATGCCGAAGAAGGCCCTGGCGAAGTCGTCGAGCGACTTGCGGCCGCCGGTGCGCTCGCGGATCAGGGTGTCGGCGTCGAGCCAGATCAGGGCGCCTTCGGAATAGTAGTCCTCGCTGCGCTGGTAGGTGGACCACGGCTGCGGACGGCGCTGGGCGATGATCGGATCGTTGACGGTGTCCTGCATGGCGCGCCACTGGCGCCCGGGCATGGTCCCGTAGTTGGCGGCGGTCATGGCGAACCAGTCCAGCGCCTGCTGCTTGCTGGACAGGCCCGCGCGGGCGGTCAGCACCTGACCCCAGTACTGCGTCTGGCCTTCATAGACCCAGAGCAGGGAGTTCTGCAGCGGCTCATTGAGGGTCGGGGTCGACTGGTCGGCCGGCCGCCGCCACTTGCCGTTCCAGGAGTGGACGTATTCGTGGCCGAGCAGGTCGCGGTCGGCGAGCGTGCTGGTCCGGGCGGTGAAATAGTCGGTGTCGACGCTGTTCTCGGACGAGCGGTGGTGCTCCAGCCCGATGCCGCCCAGCTTGTCGCTGACCGCCAGCAGGAAGTCGTAGTGGTTGAAGTGGCGGGCGCCGAACAGGCGGTCGGCCTGATCCACCAGATTTCGGTGCAGTTCGATGTGCTCGTCGGTGGCGGCCAGCATGTCGGCGTCGTCGGCGACGATGTTCAGGCGGACGGGCGAGCGGCCGCCCGGATCGAGGTCGATCTGGCGATAGTGTTTGCCCGCGAACACCGGGCTGTCGGCGAAATGCTCGAGCGTGATCGGGGCGAAGGTCGCCAGCCCGTTCTGGAAGCTGAGGGTGTCCAGCGCCGTGCCGTACTGCCAGCCGGCGGGCAGACGCAGCGTCGGACGGAAGGTGATCTGGCTGGACCGGTAGCCCGCCGGATAGAGCAGGGCCTTCTCCCACTGGATGTTGAGCATCTCGTCGGTGATGACGACGCGGCCCTGGCTGCCCTCGATCGGCGTCAGCCATTTGAACGAGACGTCGATCGAGGTCGCGCCGGCGGGAACCTCGATCTGGAATCCGTTGGTGTGTACGGTGTTGCGGACCCAGCGCAGCGGCTGGCCGTTGGCGGTGATCCTCAGGTCGGCGATGTCGTCGACCGGGCCGACGGGGCCGTGGTTGCCGGGGATCCACTGAGGATACAGCAGGATCATCGGCCCGGGCGCGGCGACGGGGATGGTCTGCCTGACCGAGACGATGCGGCGGTCGAGGTCGGTGGCGTCCATGTCCAGCGAGATCACGCCGGGGTAGGGGGCGTCGCGCGGCGTGGGGATCGGGGCCAGCGCGCGGTCCAGCGCGGGCGTTCCGACCTGGGCCAATGCCGGGGCCGAACCAAACAGCAGCGCGGCGGCGCAGGCGGAGGCGAGCAGGCGGGCGGAACGCATCATCGGAGGCTCTCGGTCAGTGAGGTTCGCCGGCAAGCTAGAGCGCCGCGGCGGCCCGCCGGATTAAATCCTCGTCATGTTGGGAGTTCCCGCTCAGGCGGCGGGCTTCACTTCCAGCAGTTCGACGGTGAACAGCAGGGTCGAGTTGGGCGGAAGTTCGTCGCCGCCGACCCAGCGGTCGCCGTAGCCGAGCGCCGCGGGGATGACGAACTCGAACTTCTCGCCCTCGCGCATCAGGCCGACGCCCTCGGTCCAGCCCTTGATGACCCGGTTGAGCGGGAACTCGGCCGGCTCGTTGCGGGCGTACGAGCTGTCGAACTCGCGCCCGTCGACGAAGGTCCCGCGGTAGTGGACCCTGACCGCGTCGGTCGAGGCGGGCTGGCGGCCCTGGGGCCTGGGGGGGCCGACCCGGCGGTACTGCAGGCCGGTGGCGGTGGTGGTCCATCCCCCCTGCGCGGCGTTCCACTCCAGATAGGCCGCATTGCCGGCGTTCCAGTTCTCCTGGGTCGACGAGCCGGAGAAGTCCCAGGGATTCGGCCCGGCCGAGGCGCAGGCGGAAAGGGTCAGGGCGGCGGCGGCCGCGAGCGCGATGCGTGTCATGCGGCGACGCTATTTTCCCTGCCGTTGCAAAGCAATGGCCCCACTGGAGCGGCCGCTTCGCGCGAGGCTTCGAAAAAGGACGCCGACGGTCTTTATTTCGCCGTCAAAGCGAGTATATCAGCGCGTTCCGCTAACTCCGTGAAGAGATACGCGCGAAAGCGCCGAGGCCCGGTTTGTCGCCCTCCGACCGGTGCGAAGGCGCGCTCCTCCCCAAGGGAGCCTTACATTTCAGGTGTCCTGGGACCGCAAGGCCCGAGGGTGGACGCCGAAACCGATGGTCACGGGTCGCCGGAATGGCGGAGCCGTGGCTGCTGCATTGAGCGGGCTGCCCGGTCCGCCGCATTGGGAAGACAGAATGGCCAAGTCCAAAGCGGAACTCACCGTCAACGGTCAGTTCCTCACCGCCACCTCGTTCACCGGCAAGAAGCGTATCCGCCACTCCTTCGGGCGCATCCCGGAAGCGGTGCAGATGCCGAACCTGATCGAGGTTCAGCGCGCCTCCTACGAGCAGTTCCTGCAGCGCGAGGTCCGCTCGGGCCCACGCAAGGACCAGGGCATCGAGGCGGTGTTCAAGTCGGTCTTCCCGATCAAGGACTTCAACGAGCGCGCCATCCTGGAATACGTCTCTTACGAGTTCGAGGACCCGAAGTACGACGTCGAGGAATGCATCCAGCGCGACATGACCTATGCCGCGCCGCTGAAGGTCAAGCTGCGCCTGATCGTCTTTGAATCGGACGAGGAAACCGGCGCGCGCTCGGTCAAGGACATCAAGGAGCAGGACGTCTACATGGGCGACATTCCGCTCATGACCGACAAGGGCACCTTCATCGTCAACGGCACCGAGCGGGTCATCGTCTCGCAGATGCACCGTTCGCCGGGCGTCTTCTTCGACCACGACAAGGGCAAGACGCACAGCTCGGGCAAGCTGCTGTTCGCCGCCCGGGTGATCCCGTACCGCGGCTCGTGGCTCGACTTCGAGTTCGACGCCAAGGACATCGTCTACGTCCGCATCGACCGCCGCCGGAAGCTGCCGGCCACGACCTTCCTGATGGGTCTGGGCATGGACGGCGAGGAGATTCTCAAGACCTTCTACGAGACCGTGCCCTACGAGAAGCGCGGCGAAGGCTGGGTCACGCCCTACAAGGCCGAGCGCTGGCGCGGGGTGAAGCCGGAGTTCGATCTGGTCGACGCCGACACCGGTGAGGTGATCGCCGCCGCCGGGACCAAGATCAGCGCCCGCCAGGCCAAGAAGCTGGGCGACACCACGACCTCGCTGTCGCTGGCCGCCGACGCCCTGCTGGGCAAGTATCTGGCCGCCGACGCCGTCAACTACGAGACCGGCGAGATCTACGCCGAGGCCGGCGACGAACTGGACCAGCCGACCATCGAACTGCTGGAAAGCCACGGCTTCACCACCATCGACGTGCTGGACATCGACCACGTCACGGTCGGCGCCTACATGCGCAACACCCTGCGCATCGACAAGAACACCGGCCGCGAGGACGCGCTGTTCGACGTCTACCGCGTCATGCGCCCGGGCGAGCCGCCGACCCCGGAAGCCGCCGAAGCCATGTTCAACTCGCTGTTCTTCGACAGCGAGCGCTACGACCTGTCGGCCGTGGGCCGGGTCAAGATGAACATGCGTCTGGAGACCCCCGAGGTCTCGGACGAGATCCGCGTGCTCCGCAAGGAAGACGTGCTCAAGGTGCTGCAGATCCTCGTCGGCCTGAAGGACGGCCAGGGCGAGATCGACGACATCGACAACCTCGGTAACCGCCGCGTCCGCTCGGTCGGCGAACTGCTGGAGAACCAGTACCGCGTCGGCCTGCTGCGGATGGAGCGCGCCATCAAGGAGCGCATGTCCTCGGTCGATATCGACACGGTCATGCCGCACGACCTGATCAACGCCAAGCCGGCCGCCGCGGCCGTGCGCGAGTTCTTCGGTTCGTCGCAGCTGTCGCAGTTCATGGACCAGACCAACCCGCTGTCGGAGATCACCCACAAGCGCCGCCTCTCGGCGCTCGGCCCGGGCGGTCTGACGCGTGAGCGCGCCGGCTTCGAGGTCCGCGACGTGCACCCGACCCACTACGGCCGGATCTGCCCGATCGAGACGCCGGAAGGCCCGAACATCGGCCTGATCAACTCGCTGGCCACCCACGCCCGCGTCAACAAATACGGCTTCATCGAGAGCCCGTACCGGCGCGTGAAGGACGGCAAGGCCACGGACGAGGTGGTCTACATCTCGGCCATGGAAGAGGCGAAATACACCATCGCCCAGGCCAACATCGAGCTGAAGAACGGCGAGATCGTCGAGGACCTCGTCCCCGGCCGGATCAACGGCGACTCCCAACTGCTGACCAAGGCCGACGTGGACATGATGGACGTGTCGCCGAAGCAGGTCGTTTCGGTCGCCGCCGCCCTGATCCCGTTCCTGGAAAACGACGACGCCAACCGCGCGCTCATGGGCGCCAACATGCAGCGTCAGGCCGTGCCGCTGGTGCAGTCGGACGCGCCGCTGGTCGGCACCGGCATGGAAGCGGTCGTGGCCGTGGACTCCGGCGCCGTCGTGGTCGCCCGTCGTGACGGCGTCGTCGAGCAGATCGACGGCACCCGCATTGTCGTGCGCGCCACCAACGAGCAGGACGCCAGCCGTTCGGGCGTCGACATCTACCGCCTGTCGAAATTCCAGCGTTCGAACCAGTCGACCTGCATCAACCAGCGCCCGATCGTGCGCGTGGGCGATGTGGTCAAGGCCGGCGACGTCATCGCCGACGGCCCGTCGACCGACCTCGGCGAACTGGCGCTGGGCCGCAATGCCCTCGTCGCCTTCATGCCGTGGAACGGCTACAACTTCGAAGACTCGATCCTGATCTCCGAGCGCATCGTGCGCGACGACGTCTTCACCTCGATCCACATCGAGGAGTTCGAGGTCATGGCCCGCGACACCAAGCTGGGGCCGGAAGAGATCACCCGCGACATCCCGAACGTCGGCGAGGAAGCCCTGCGCAACCTCGACGAGGCCGGCATCGTGGCGATCGGCGCCGAGGTCCAGCCGGGCGACATCCTCTGCGGCAAGGTCACGCCGAAGGGCGAGAGCCCGATGACGCCGGAAGAGAAGCTGCTGCGCGCCATCTTCGGCGAGAAGGCTTCCGACGTCCGCGACACCAGCCTGCGCCTGCCCCCGGGCGTCGCCGGCACCATCGTCGACGTGCGCGTCTTCAACCGCCACGGCGTCGACAAGGACGAGCGCGCGGTCGCCATCGAGCGCGCCGAAATCGAACGCCTCGGCAAGGACCGTGACGACGAGCTCAAGATCCTCGAGCGCAACGTCTACGGCCGCCTGAAGCCGCTGCTGGTCGGCAAGAACGCCACCTCGGGTCCGAAGGGCCTGGGCCGCGGGACCGTCACCGAAGAGAAGCTGGCCGACCTGTCGCGCGGCCTGTGGTGGCAGATCGCCCTCGACGACGAGAAGGCGATGGGCGAGCTCGAGGCCATGAAGAAGCAGTTCGAGGACGCCCGCAAGGCGCTCGACCGCCGCTTCGAGGACAAGGTCGAGAAGCTGCAGCGCGGCGACGAACTGCCCCCGGGCGTGATGAAGATGGTCAAGGTCTTCGTGGCCGTGAAGCGCAAGCTTCAACCCGGCGACAAGATGGCCGGCCGTCACGGCAACAAGGGCGTCATCTCCAAGATCCTGCCGATCGAGGACATGCCGCACCTGGAAGACGGCACCACCGTCGACCTGGTTCTGAACCCGCTGGGCGTGCCGTCGCGCATGAACATCGGCCAGATCTTCGAAACCCACCTCGGCTGGGCCGCCGCCGGTCTCGGCAAGCAGATCCAGGGTCTTCTGGAAGCCTGGCAGTCGGGCGGACAGAAGCAGGCCCTGATCGACCACCTGCAAGGCATCTACGGCAAGGAAACGCCCCTGCCGGAGGCCGAGGAGGAGCTGGTCGAGCTGGCCCGCAACCTGTCGAAGGGCGTGCCCTTCGCCACGCCGGTCTTCGATGGCGCGCACATCAACGACATCGAGGACCTGCTGGAGAAGGCGGGCCTGGACCGCACCGGCCAGTCGATCGTCTACGACGGTCAGACCGGCGAGCAGTTCAAGCGCCCCGTCACCGTCGGCTACATCTACATGCTGAAGCTGCACCACCTGGTGGACGACAAGATCCACGCCCGCTCGATCGGCCCGTACTCGCTGGTCACCCAGCAGCCGCTGGGCGGCAAGGCGCAGTTCGGCGGCCAGCGCTTCGGCGAGATGGAGGTGTGGGCGCTGGAAGCCTACGGCGCGGCCTACACCCTGCAGGAGATGCTGACGGTGAAGTCCGACGACGTGGCCGGCCGGACCAAGGTCTACGAGGCCATCGTCCGCGGCGACGACAGCTTCGAGGCGGGCATCCCCGAGAGCTTCAACGTGCTCGTCAAGGAAATGCGCTCGCTGGGCCTGAACGTGGAGCTGGAGAACAGCTGACCGACCGGATGATCCCTCCTCGCGCAAGCGGGGAGGGACGGTCTGCCGCTTTTCTCCCTCAATGAATTTTCGCGGGTGAGCCCGCAGAAGGAATCAAGATGAACCAGGAAGTCCTGAACATCTTCAACCCGGTCCCGGTCACCCCGACCTTCGACCAGATCAAGATCGCCCTGGCCTCGCCGGAGAAGATCCGGTCGTGGTCGTTCGGCGAGATCAAGAAGCCGGAAACCATCAACTACCGCACGTTCAAGCCCGAGCGTGACGGCCTGTTCTGCGCCCGTATCTTTGGCCCGACCAAGGATTACGAATGCCTGTGCGGCAAGTACAAGCGCATGAAGTACAAGGGCATTATCTGCGAGAAGTGCGGCGTCGAGGTCACCCTGGCCCGCGTCCGGCGCGAGCGCATGGGCCACATCGAGCTGGCCGCCCCGGTCGCCCACATCTGGTTCCTGAAGTCGCTGCCGTCGCGTATCGCCCTGATGCTCGACATGGCCCTGAAGGACGTCGAACGCGTCCTGTATTTCGAGAACTACATCGTCACCGAGCCGGGCCTGACCCCGCTGAAGCAGAACCAGCTGCTGACGGAAGACGAGTTCTACCGCTACCAGGACGAATTCGGCGATGACGGCTTCACCGCCGAGATCGGCGCCGAGGCCGTGCGCAACCTGCTGATCGGCATCGACCTGCACGCCGAGGCCGAGAAGCACCGCGCCGAACTGGCCGACAGCCCGTCGGAAATGAAGGCCAAGAAGGCGTCCAAGCGCCTGAAGCTGATCGAGGCCTTCCTCGAGAGCGGCAACAAGCCCGAGTGGATGATCCTGACGGTTGTGCCGGTGATCCCGCCGGAACTGCGCCCGCTGGTGCCGCTGGACGGCGGCCGCTTCGCCACCTCCGACCTGAACGACCTGTACCGCCGGGTCATCAACCGGAACAACCGCCTCAAGCGCCTGATCGAGCTGCGCGCGCCGGACATCATCATCCGCAACGAAAAGCGGATGCTGCAGGAGTCGGTCGACGCCCTGTTCGACAACGGCCGCCGCGGCCGCGTCATCACCGGCGCCAACAAGCGTCCGCTGAAGTCGCTCGCCGACATGCTGAAGGGCAAGCAGGGCCGCTTCCGCCAGAACCTGCTCGGCAAGCGGGTCGACTACTCGGGCCGTTCGGTCATCACCGTCGGTCCCGAGCTGAAGCTGCACGAGTGCGGCCTGCCCAAGAAGATGGCGCTGGAGCTGTTCAAGCCGTTCATCTACGCCCGCCTCGACGCCAAGGGCCTGTCGGGCACCGTCAAACAGTCCAAGCGCATGGTCGAGCGCGAGCAGCCGCAGGTGTGGGATATCCTCGACGAGGTCATCCGCGAGCACCCGGTGCTGCTGAACCGCGCCCCGACGCTGCACCGTCTCGGCATCCAGGCGTTCGAGCCGAAGCTGATCGAGGGCAAGGCCATCCGCCTGCACCCGCTGGTCTGCACCGCCTTCAACGCCGACTTCGACGGCGACCAGATGGCCGTTCACGTCCCGCTGTCGCTTGAAGCGCAGCTGGAAGCGCGCGTCCTGATGATGTCGACGAACAACATCCTGTCGCCCGCCAACGGCAAGCCGATCATCGTGCCGTCGCAGGACATCGTGCTGGGCCTCTACTACCTGTCGCTGGTCAAGGAAGGCGAGAAGGGCGAGGGCAAGCTGTTCGCCAACATGGGCGAGATCGACGCGGCGCTCGACGCCGGCGTCGTGACCCTGCACACCAGGGTCAAGGCCCGCTGGACCGAGATGAACGCCGCCGGCGAGACGATCACCAAGGTGATCGACACCACGCCGGGCCGGATGAAGCTGGGCGCGCTGCTGCCGCACAACCCGAACATCGGGTACCGGCTGCTGGAGAAGAACCTGACCAAGAAGGAGATCGGCAACCTGATCGATCAGGTCTATCGCCACTGCGGTCAGAAGGCGACGGTCATCTTCGCCGACCAGATGATGCAGCTGGGCTTCCGCGAGGCGGCCAAGGCGGGCATCTCGTTCGGCAAGGACGACATCGTCATCCCGGCCGCCAAGGCCACCCTGGTCGCGGCCACGCGCACCCAGGTCGAGGAGTACGAGCAACAGTACGCCGACGGCCTGATCACCAAGGGCGAGAAGTACAACAAGGTCGTCGACGCCTGGGCCAAGGCCACGGACAAGATCGCCGACGCGATGATGGCCGAGATCGCCCAGCCGCGCGTGCTGGCCAAGGGCCAGAACCCGGACATCAACTCGGTGTTCATGATGGCCAACTCGGGCGCCCGCGGTTCGCAGGCGCAGATGAAGCAGCTGGGCGGCATGCGGGGCCTGATGGCCAAGCCGTCGGGCGAGATCATCGAGACGCCGATCATCTCGAACTTCAAGGAAGGTCTGACCGTCCTCGAGTACTTCAACTCCACCCACGGCGCCCGCAAGGGTCTGGCCGACACCGCGCTGAAGACCGCCAACTCCGGCTATCTGACGCGTCGTCTGGTCGACGTGGCCCAGGACTCGATCGTCACCGAGGACAACTGCGGCTCGACGCGGGGCATCACCCTGCGCGCCGTGGTCGAAGGCGGCGACGTGCTGGTCTCGCTGGGCCAGCGGGTCCTGGGCCGCTACGCGGCCGAGGACATCAAGGAGCCGGGCACCGACAACGTCCTGTTCCCCGCCGACACCTACCTGCAGGAAGAGGAAGTCGAGGTCATCGACGACGCCGGCGTCCAGTCGGTCAAGGTCCGCTCGGCCCTGACCTGCGAGGCGGAAGCCGGCATCTGCGCCTACTGCTACGGGCGTGACCTGGCGCGCGGCACCAACGTCAACATCGGCGAAGCGGTCGGCGTCATTGCCGCCCAGTCGATCGGCGAGCCGGGCACCCAGCTGACCATGCGGACCTTCCACATCGGCGGCACGGCGCAGGTGGCGGAGACCTCGTTCTACGAGGCGACCAACGCCGGCGTGGCCAAGATCAACGGCCCGACCGTCAAGGCGGCGCACGGCGATCTGGTGGCCATGAGCCGCAATGTCACGATCACCATCGTGGTCGACGGCAAGGACCGCGAGACCCACAAGCTGCCCTACGGCGCCCGCCTGCGGGTCACCGAGGGCGCCGAGGTCAAGCGCAGCCAGCGCCTGGCCGAGTGGGACCCCTACACCTCGCCGATCCTGACCGAAGTGGGCGGCACCATCCGCTTCGAGGACCTGGTCGAGGGCCTGTCGGTCCGCGAGGAAACCGACGAAGCGACGGGCATCGCCCAGCGCGTCGTCTCGGACTGGCGCGCCAGCCCGCGCGGCGCGGACCTGCGTCCGGCCATGGGCGTCACCAAGGGCGACGAATACGCCAAGCTGGCCTCGGGCTCCGACGCCCGTTACCTGCTGCCGGTGGGCGCGGTTCTGTCCGTGTCCAACGGCGACGTGGTCAAGCCGGGCGAGATCATCGCCCGCGTGCCGACCGAGGGCGCCAAGACCCGCGACATCACCGGCGGTCTGCCGCGGGTGGCCGAGCTGTTCGAAGCCCGTCGTCCCAAGGACTGCGCGGTCATCGCCGAGATGGACGGCCGCGTCGAATTCGGTCGCGACTACAAGAACAAGCGCCGCATCAAGATCACGCCCGAGCCCAATGCGGACGGCGTGCAGGGCGAGGCGGTCGAGTTCCTGATCCCGAAGGGCAAGCACATCTCCGTCCACGACGGCGATCTGATCCAGAAGGGCGACTACATCATCGACGGCAACCCGGATCCGCACGATCTGCTGCGCATCCAGGGCGTCGAGGCGCTGGCCGAGTATCTGGTGAACGAAGTGCAGGAGGTCTACCGGCTGCAGGGCGTGCCGATCAACGACAAGCACATCGAGGTGATCGTTCGCCAGATGCTGCAGAAGGTCGAGATCCTCGACTCGGGCGAGACCACCCTCATCCGTGGCGACACGGTCGAGGTGGCGGAGGCCGTGGCCGAGAACGCCAAGGTCGAGAAGCGCGGCGGCCGTCCGGCCACCACCCAGCCGGTCCTGCTGGGCATCACCAAGGCGTCGCTGCAGACCCGCAGCTTCATCTCGGCGGCGTCCTTCCAGGAGACCACCCGCGTCCTCACCGACGCCTCGGTCAACGGCAAGAAGGACACGCTGGAAGGCCTGAAGGAGAACGTCATCGTCGGCCGGCTGATCCCGGCGGGCACCGGCGCCTACCTGCGCTCGCTGCAGAAGGTGGCCAACGCCCGCGACGCCGAACTGACCCAGGCCCGGGAAGAGGCCATCGAGCCGCTTCCGGCCGATCTGGCCCTGGAGCTGGAGAACAGCGAAGGCTGATCTTCGGGTCCGGACTGAACTGGAGGGGCGGCGCCGGAAACGGGGCCGCCTTTTCATTTTGGCGCGCTACCGCTCGCGCCGCGAGCGCTCGCTGCTTGAGCGCAGGCGGCGCTCAGTCCTCTTCGGCCTCGCGGTCCCGGTCGCGTCGGGTGCGGACGTTGGTGGTGGAGTCGGGCCGCAGCGACGGGTCCAGATGGGCGCCGGCGACGCCAATGCCGAAATTAGAGCCCGGCCCTTCCTGCACCCCGACGTTCCCGGTCCCTCCGGCCAGCGGCCGGCGGCGCGCCTCGTACTCCGCCAGGGCGCGGTTTCCCTCGCGGGCGAAGCGGGCGTCGCGCTCGGGATTTCCCGTGCCCTGGATCGGCGCGGCGGCGGCGGCTCGGGCGCCGAAGCGGTCGTCGCAGATCGCCTGCTCGGCCGGGCTGAGCAGCTGCGGGCTGGCGCAGCCCACCAGGCTGGTGCGCAGGCTCCGCCCGACGCGGTCGCCCATGGTCTCGGGCCGCACCTGCCACGCGGCCGTGCCGACATCCGCCGGCGGAGCGGGCGCTCCGGCCGCGGCGGCGCGGGGGGAGGGCGAACTCGGCCGCTCGCCGGCCGCCGCGGAGCCGGTCGCGCCGGTGGTCTCGCTCAACCGGGTTCCGGAATCGGGAATCTCCTGCATCGGGGTGTCGGGCGCGGGCGTCTCGCGCGTCCGGGCCGTCTCGCCTCGTAGCAGAGGCCGGGGCACGATCTCGGCGTAGATCGGCGGGCTCGGAAACATCGGATCGTCGATCACGCCCTCGCCGTAGAGCCGCGGCGGCGCGAACGCCTTGAATCCGACATAGCCCAGCACGAGGGCGTGCAGGCCCAGCGACACGGCGACGATCACCGGCTTGCGCCAGCGTTCGGCCCGCGACGGCCAGACAAGCGCCAGATCCTTCATCGGCCCTCCACAACCACCCCGCCAATGGAGGGGCGGAGCGTGGCGGTATTGCGGCCCGCCCCGCACACAGCCGCCGCCTCCACCGCCCTTGACCCCGCGCCCCTCCCGGCGTAGAAGCCGCCCACTTTCGAGGCGGGCGCGTCAGCGTTCATCGAGATCGTGACAATCGAACGACCGGGCTGTGCCCGCCGGAACGTCCTTAGCGCGCGTTCCGGCTTTTCTGTTTGTCGCGGGCCTTGCTCGAAACCAACCCGGGGCGGCGCGTCGCGTCGTCCGAAAAGAAGGCTCACCGGGGCGCTCCGGCCGAAAGGCACACGCCCCCATCGATTTGGAAGAGACGAGTACTCGATGCCGACTATCAACCAGCTGATCCGCAAGCCGCGCGCGCCCAAGCCGGTCCGCAACAAGGTCCCGGCCCTGAAGGGCTGCCCGCAACGCCGCGGTGTCTGCACCCGCGTCTACACCACGACCCCGAAGAAGCCGAACTCGGCTCTGCGTAAGGTCGCCAAGGTGCGCCTGACCACCGGCATCGAAGCCGTGTGCTACATCCCCGGCGAGGGTCACAACCTGCAGGAGCACTCGGTCGTCCTGATCCGCGGCGGCCGCGTCAAGGACTTGCCCGGCGTGCGCTACCACATCCTGCGCGGCGTGCTCGACACCCAGGGCGTCAAGGACCGCAAGCAGCGCCGTTCGCACTACGGCGCCAAGCGTCCGAAGTAAGCGACCTCCCGTCAGATTTTCCCGGTTCCGGCCGGGCCCAGAGACCGAATTCAGAAGGCCGATCCCATGTCCCGTCGTCACCGCGCCCAGAAGCGCGAAGTTCTGCCGGATCCCAAGTTCAAGGATCTGATCGTCACCAAGTTCATGAACTACGTCATGTACGAGGGCAAAAAGGCCGTCGCCGAGAACATCGTCTACGGCGCTTTCGACATCCTGGCCGAGAAGAAGAAGGACCAGGAGCCGGTCGCGACCTTCCACGCCGCGCTCGACAACGTCGCTCCGGCGGTCGAGGTCCGGTCGCGTCGCGTCGGCGGCGCCACCTACCAGGTGCCGGTCGAGGTTCGCCCCGACCGTCGCCGCGCCCTGGCCATCCGCTGGCTGGTCAACGCCGCCCGCAAGCGTGGCGAGAACACCATGACCGAGAAGCTGGCCGCCGAGCTGCTGGACGCCTCGAACAACCGCGGCACCGCGGTCAAGAAGCGCGAAGACACCCACAAGATGGCCGAAGCCAACCGCGCCTTCAGCCATTACCGCTGGTAACGCCTGCCCGGGGCCGGTGACGGTCCCCGACTACCGACTATCCGGCGCGGGCGGTTTGAGCTAAATCGCCCGCGCCCGCTTATCCGACATTTCCCGAGACGCCGTCCGCGGCGCCGCATTGACCGCAAGGCACGCTCCCATGCCCCGCACGCATAAAATCGAAGACTATCGCAACTTCGGCATCATGGCCCACATCGACGCGGGCAAGACCACGACGACCGAGCGGATCCTCTATTACACCGGCAAGTCCCACAAGATCGGCGAGGTCCACGACGGCGCCGCCACCATGGACTGGATGGACCAGGAGCAGGAGCGCGGCATCACCATCACGTCGGCCGCGACGACCGCCTTCTGGCGCGAGAAGCGCCTGAACATCATCGACACCCCCGGGCACGTGGACTTCACCATCGAGGTCGAGCGTTCGCTGCGCGTGCTCGACGGCGCCGTGACGGTGCTGGACGGCAACGCCGGCGTCGAGCCGCAGACCGAGACCGTCTGGCGCCAGGCCGACAAGTACAAGGTTCCGCGCATCGTCTTCGTCAACAAGATGGACAAGATCGGCGCCGACTTCGACAAGTCGGTCGAGTCGATCCGCGACCGTCTGGGCGCCAAGGCCGTGCCGATCCAGTTCCCCATCGGCGCCGAAAGCTCGCTGGCCGGTCTGGTCGACCTGGTACGCATGAAGGCGGTGATCTGGGACAACGACGCCCTCGGCGCGAACTTCCGCGACGAAGAGATCCCGGCTGATCTGATGGACAAGGCGATCGCCGCCCGCCAGTACCTGATCGACAACTCGGTCGAGCTCGACGACGAGGCGATGGAAGCCTACCTCGATGGCCAGGAGCCGTCGGAAGAGACGATCAAGAAGTGCATCCGCAAGGCCGTGCTGACCGGCGCCTTCTACCCGATCCTGTGCGGCTCGGCGTTCAAGAACAAGGGCGTGCAGACCCTGCTGGACGCCGTCGTCGACTACCTGCCGTCGCCGGTCGACATCCCCCCGACCCCGGGCATCGACTTCAAGACGGAAGAGCCGGTCGTGCGCCGCGCCTCGGACGACGAGCCCCTGTCGGTGCTGGCGTTCAAGATCATGGACGACCCGTTCGTCGGTTCGCTGACCTTCTGCCGCCTCTACTCCGGCAAGATGGAGACCGGCATGTCGCTGCTGAACTCCAGCCGTGACAAGAAGGAGCGCGTCGGCCGCATGCTGCAGATGCACTCCAACAACCGCGAGGACATCAAGGAAGCCTACGCCGGCGACATCGTCGCCCTGGCCGGCCTGAAGGACACCCGCACCGGCGACACCCTGTGCGACCCGATCAAGTCGCCCGTCATCCTCGAGAAGATGGAGTTCCCGGCCCCGGTCATCGAGATCGCGGTGGAGCCCAAGTCCAAGGCCGACCAGGAGAAGCTGGGCGTCGCCCTGCAGAAGCTGGCGTCCGAGGATCCCTCGTTCACCGTCTCGACCGATTTCGAGAGCGGCCAGACCATCCTCAAGGGCATGGGCGAGCTGCACCTCGACATCAAGATCGACATCCTGAAGCGGACCTACAAGGTCGACGCCAACATCGGCGCGCCGCAGGTGGCCTACCGTGAATCGCTCGGCCGCAAGGTTGAGATCGACTACACGCACAAGAAGCAGACCGGCGGCACGGGCCAGTTCGCCCGCGTCATCATCACCTTCGAGCCGGGCGAGCCGGGCTCGGGCTTCGTGTTCGAGAACAACATCGTCGGCGGCGCCATTCCGAAGGAATACATCCCGGGCGTCGAGAAGGGCCTCGAGTCGGCCAAGGAGAGCGGCCTGCTGGCCGGCTTCCCGCTGATCGACTTCAAGGCGACCCTGACGGACGGCAAGTTCCACGACGTCGACTCCAGCGTGCTGGCGTTCGAGATCGCGGCCCGCGCCGCCTTCCGCGAACTGAAGGAGAAGGGCGCGCCCAAGCTGCTCGAGCCGATCATGGCCGTCGAGGTCGTGACCCCGGAAGAGTATCTGGGCTCGGTGATCGGCGACCTGAACGGCCGCCGCGGCATGATCCAGGGTCAGGACATGCGCGGCAACGCCACCGTCGTGAACGCCTTCGTGCCGCTGGCCAACATGTTCGGCTATGTGAACACGCTGCGCGGCATGTCGCAGGGCCGCGCCGCCTTCACCATGCAGTACGACCACTACGAACCGGTGCCGCAGCACGTCGCCGACGAAGTGATCAAGAAATATTCCGCCTAACCACCCAATTCCCGGCGGGCGCCAGTCCGCCGGGACCCCTGAAAACCCGAGGACACAGCCCCCTGCTCAGGGGACGGAGAGAAGAGAATGGCCAAGGAAAAGTTCGAACGCACCAAGCCGCACTGCAACATCGGCACGATCGGTCACGTTGACCACGGCAAGACGACGCTGACGGCGGCGATCACGATGACGCTGGCCAAGTCGGGCGGCGGCA